>LUMU01000411.1_pt1 | contig 14216 bp, 17 predicted proteins | sample 729751 | NCBI WGS metagenome assembly LUMU01 (sample SAMN03860300, study PRJNA289734) | marine metagenome | biome: seawater column; feature: ocean; material: water; isolation source: Red Sea water column Station 192 - depth 100m | place: Saudi Arabia: Red Sea | collected 2011-10-15 | depth 100 m
GCCTGGGGCTGCTCCACTGGAGGTTCCGGTGACATAGCTCTCGTTACCTATTTCTTGAAGTGTGTAGACTTCCATTGAGACGTTCAGGGATCTATCTATGCTCCCAGCCGCCTCGACGAAGGCAGTTGGGTCTGCCTGGCCGAAACCGAACTCGTTGTCGGGACGGGTTTCTAGTACGCTGCAGTCGTTGAATCCTGGGTCGTTCAAGAGTTGGATGTCTCTCTCGATAGAGTGAGCGGAGATGATGTCCTTGAACTCTGTCGGAGTCAAATCGGGGTTCGCTTGAACCATCAGTGCAGCGATTCCGGCCATAAGTGGCGTGGCCATGCTAGTTCCTGACTTACTCGTGTACCCATCCTGAGTCGCTGCATCGGGAGCCATGATGCTGGAACCTATCGTAGCGACATCCGGCTTGACTCGGAAGTCCGAGGTATACCCACGACTACTGTAAATGGCGAGGCCTAGGTCCTTGTCAAGGCTGGCCACTGTGACTGGTAGCTCTGCGTCGCCTGGGCTGTCGATTGTGTTGCACCCAGCAAGGGTTGCTCCACCGAATTCGTTACCCGCCGAGAGAGTAGTAATGATTCCGGCCTCAACGACCATATCCATCTGACGGCTCCAAGCGGAGCTCCCGTCATTGTCGATGTGAACCTCGAACTGCTGTTCTCCCAAGGAGGAGGTGACTATATCGATACCGTACTTGTCCCTGTTGTCTATGGCCAACAGCCAAGGATGTTGATAAGGTAGGCTCCGGGAGCCGCACCGACATACCGCAAACCGGTTCCAGGATCTGTCTGTCCACCCCCGGAACCAGCGGCAATTCCTGCGACGTGGGTACCATGGGTGCCCGAATCATATGACGTGGAGGGGTCTTGTTCGTCATCAGTGAAAACAGCATCAAAGAAAGCAATAATCTTCGGATCGCAGTCCGATGGGATTGGCTGTGGCTCTGGATCCAGAGGATCTGGGTCGGGAGGGTCATCGATACAGGTAAAGGGGTCATCGTCCATGTCGTTAAGACCCTCATGGTCGCCACGAACTCCAGTATCGAGAATTGCGATTACAGATCCTGTTCCGTCTAGTCCGAAGTCATTCCAGACTGTGTCAACAGCCATGTTGGGAACGGCTTCGTGCATGTTCGTCTCAGCCAGTCCAAGGTCCTCGATCATCACAACCCCACTGAGTGATCTAATCCCATTTTCATCCAATATTGAGGACACGGGTGAGGTGGCCGAGACGGTATTGAGGTATCCGAACCTGAAAGTAACTTCGACCCCTAGTGACTCCAAGGCAGAGATATCAGCATCCGTTGGGTGGTGATCGTAGTCTACGAATATCCTAGCATGTCCTTCCGGGGCACGCCTCCACCAATCCCTCTTGACTTCCTCCGGTTGCTCAATTAGCCATTCCAGTCTGTCGTCAATGGAGTTGGAATCCTTGTCTCTGCTCCAATGTGTCCACCATTTCCAATGTATGTCTGACTCCACTGATGGGGCCCACTTTCCTTCGGCATCAAAACCGCCGTTAGGGACTTCTTCTACCCAAATTGAGGAAGACGCCATGGGAGCTATTAGGACCAATACAGCCAGGGGTAAGAACATCGAGCGGCGTCCGGCCATAGGTGCTCGGACAAATGGTCATGTTTGAGATTTAGGACTACAAAATTCATCCAATAACCTGTACTCCTTGCTCGTCGAAGTCCCAATCTAGAATTTGCCAACCCTCGTCCTCGATGTACTGAGTGGCATATTCCTTGCCGGTAGGTGAGCAAAGCAAAGCTGAGCACCCCCCTCCACCGGCTCCTAGCGCCTTCCAAGCTACGATCGATCCTGATTCAATCAGAGGCATGACTACACCGCGAAATGGATCGTGTATAGTGGGGTCGATCATATCGACGCCCTCGCAGACTCTCCTCAAAGAGGAAACTACCAAATCTCTCCTATCCTGTTGCAAACCGTTTGCCATTTCTCTTGCGGAACTCCTTATTTTGTGCGGATTTTCCCTGAATTCCTGCTATTTCCTGAGTAAGCAATTAACAGGTGCTTCTTCAGCCAATTCAATGAGGACTTCATCGGCTCGAAAGGCATTCTCTCTACCGAGTCTCCAATAAAAAGAAGGTGATTGAATCCGCCGAAGGTAGAGGCCCAATGATCTTGCCTCCCACAACGATTTTCTTTTGACTCTGAAAGAAACGCCTGTTCGGCTATTTCACCGGAGTCCTCTAATTGGCCGGGCGAATTTAGAGCCGCTACTGCAACATTCATCGCTGAACTGGTACCCAATCCGGAACCACGAGGTACTGGAAAGTCAAATTCTAAATCAGAATCTTTCACTTCCTCACGTTTCCTTACCCTAACTCTACGATTGATCGCGAAGTTTACTACCTCCCCTCCAAAATCTGTAGGATACGGGGGCACATCAGTCCACCCTCCAGCTAAATCCACCCTTAATGGAGCCGAGGATTCTGAGGGACCGCTCACAGTACAATGCGAGGGGTTCGAAGACATCACTTTTTCTAGACCGAAAATATCGGGTATCTATGGCCTCTCCGCGTGACATGGACATTGAGGTGGGAGAGGCAATATCTGCTTTCAAATCTGGAAGACCTGTGATGATATACGATTCGGACTACCGAGAGATGGAAACTGATCTTCTTTGGCATGCAGCAGCAGCGACGCCAGAAGTCATTAGATTGCCATAGGTAACGAAATTGGAGAAATGTTTGGCCTACCTTGGTTACAAGATATTCACTCTCACAAGTCTTTGGTGGAAGAGAATCCTGTTCTAGGACATCTAGTAACAGATGACCTCCAGTATGACTCTAGATCAGCCTTCACCCTTTCTCTTAACCATAGGGAGACTTACACGGGAATAACGGATAGAGACAGATCCCTAACAACTAGAAGATTTGGAGAATTATCTGGAGAACTGATTGAAAAAGGGGAAGATGGGACTAGGGCGAAAGAAAGGCTTGGAGAGGAATTCAGAACTCCTGGCCATATCCCCGTATGAAGAGAGTCTCCCGGTGGTCTAAAGACGCGTCAGGGCCATACAGAGCTTGCCGTTTCAATAGCGAGATTGGCTGGTTTGGCAGCTTGTACGATCGGTGCGGAGATGCTCGAACCGGATGGAGACGGCGCTTTGTCATTGGAAGGTGCTAGAACATACGCGAAAAGGCATGGGATTCCAATGATAACCGGCGAGCAGATTTCTACAATTTTCAATGAAAAAGATTAGGCGAGGCATCAGAGGAGGCTGGATGATGACTAGGGTGATGGCAGTTGGGATCTTCGATCTACTGCATGCAGGCCATCTGCACTATGTAGAGCAAGCGAAATCACTTGGAGAGGAGCTAGTTGTAGTAATCGCGCATGATGAAACGGTGAGAAAGCAGAAGCACGAGCCAGTGACGGGTCAGGACTTGAGGAGAAGGATGGTAGAAGGCCTGAAACCGGTGGACCAGGCAATAATTGGAAACCCACCCGGAGTGCCTATTTTCGAGATTCTCAAGCAGATAGATCCGGATTTAATCGCACTAGGGTATGACCAGAAGCACTCTATCGATGCAATTAGGAAAGGATTGGATCAACATGGTTTCGAACACGTAGAAGTGACACGGGTAGAAGGACTATCTGACGATCTAGATGGGACCAGGAAGATTATCGCAAGAATCCTGGATCTGTGGCCCGGTACAGAGGGTGGACCTTACGAGGAAGATTAGGATGTTTACCGGAATTGTTGCAGGAACTGCTCCCATAGTGGAGATTAGTGGTGACGATTCAGTACGTACATTTTCTGTGGATCTAAACGGATTCGATACTGATCTGGAAAAAGGTGCAAGCGTATCTTTAGACGGAGTTTGTATGACAGTAGTGAGTTTAGATAACGGGATAGTCTCATTTGATGCGATTTCTGAGACATTGGGCAGAACTACACTTTCCAAAAGGAGGGTTGGAGACTTGCTAAATGTGGAAAGATCGCTACGTCTTGGAGATGAGTTAGGCGGTCACATCCTCTCAGGACATATTTTTGGTACGGCAGAGATTCTGAAAAGAGAAGAGGCAGGGGATGGAGTTGATTTTCTGATCTCTATTCCAGAAGGGTGTGATCAATTCGTTCTAGAGAAGGGTTACATCGCAGTTGATGGGATGTCTCTGACGGTAGGAAAATGCGATGAAGGTGGTTTCTTCCTGCACATAATCCCTGAGACACTCAGGATAACGAGCATTGGGAATAAATCTGAGGGAGATTTGGTGAACATAGAGATAGACTCCAGGACACAAGCAGTGGTAGAGGCAATGATGAGGATGGGTGTTGAATCTTGAATCTAGGTATTGTCTGCGGGTCTTTCCACAGGGAACAAGTTGAGAGGATGCTGAAATTTGCTATTGATGAGGCTAGTTCGAAAAATTGGGAAGTGTCTGAAGTCGTATGGGTGCCTGGATCGATGGAAGCCCCCCTAGCAATAGATAGGATGCTTCAGAGTACCGAAGTACAAGGAGCAGTAGTGTTGGGAATTATCGAGAGAGGTGAGACTGATCATGGCCTAGTGATGGGGCAGTCGGTCACTAAGTCAGTGATCGAACTTCAAATCAAGCATAACAAGCCCATAGGATTGGGAATCATAGGTCCAGGGGCGGAGCCGGAGCATATCGAGCCACGACTTGAGCCTCATGCCCGATCGGCAGTTGGCGCAGTAGCGGCAATGTCTGAGTGAGAGAAGGTTTCACTCGCCGGGAAGGCTCATAGAAGGCAATTCAGTCGAAGTGGCTTCGTCCATATCCTCTACGGTGATCAGAGGTGTCAGCTTTCCATTGAAAACTCCAGATGCTCCGACGTGGAGAGAGAACTTCACGGCCATTGCCTGTGGGACATCGGCAATCATCATGAAATCCATCTCGCCGAACGACCAGTAGTAGGCTTCTAGTGACCCCCCCATGGCTTCAACTATCCTCATCGCTTCTTCCTTCCTTGCCTTGCCCCCATCTTTTAGTAGGCCTGCGGCACCTTCCTTAGTGTAGTTTCCAGAATACATGTATTTTGGCATGAGTTGGCCGCTTGATGGTTGTTATATTACGATTTCTTTCTCTATTTTATCAAAATCGAGCGGGATTTCTGACTGTCAAGATTCAAGGGATGCCTTACACCTCGGTAGCTTATGGGAGAGGATGTCAGAAGTGTAATCATTGTTGGTTCTGGACCTGCGGGATACACTGCAGGCCTATACACGGCTAGAGCCCTGCTGAATCCATTGATGTTCGCCGGTTACATGTCCGGGGGTCAACTAATGCTAACGTCAGATGTTGAGAACTTCCCCGGATACCCCAAGGGAATAGGCGGGCCCGAAATGATGATCGATATGAGGGAGCAAGCTGAGAGATTCGGTTTGGAGGTTCATGACAAGAATGTCGAAAGAGTCGATCTTTCCGAACGACCCTTTCGAGTTTGGGTCGAAGGAGAGGAGTTCAGGGCTCATTCACTGATTATTTGCACAGGTGCAGAAGCAATTTGGCTTGGAGCAGAGGGTGAGGAGGAGCAGAAAGGACGTGGTATTTCCACATGTGCCACATGTGATGGTGCTTTCTTCCGAGACGAGGAGATCATTGTTGTTGGAGGAGGTGATTCAGCGATGGAAGAGGCTACTTTCCTGACTAGGTTTGCCAGTAAGGTTACTATTATCCACCGGAGAGATGTTTTCAAGGCGTCAAAGGTCATGTATGAACGAGCAGAGAAGCATCCTAAAATAGAAATCAAGACATTTAGGCAAGTGAAAAAATGGATTGCAGGCGAACAAGGCCTTACTGGGGCGGTACTGGAGGATCCAAGAGATGGATCGGAGGAGGAGATTAGTTGCGCTGGTGCATTTATTGCCATAGGTCACAAACCAATTACTCAATTCCTTGGAGAACAGATTGAGACTGACTCCGAGGGATATATAGTCCACAAGGAGAATACAATGACTGAGGTTCCCGGAGTTTTTGCTGCAGGAGATGTTGTCGACAAAAGGTATCGTCAAGCGATTACAGCTGCTGGCATGGGGTGCCAAGCTGCGATTGATGCAGAAAAATGGTTGGAAGAGCAAGATTGAGGACCGAAGGTACCTTGATTGGGCCCCCTTTCACGATGACAATGTCAGGCCATCTTAGTCCGGAGCAGAGAGAGAGATATGCTCGACACCTGGTCCTTCCGAGGGTTGGTTCTGAGGGACAGGAGAAATTGCTCAAATCATCAGTTCTTGTGGTAGGAGCAGGGGGTCTTGGATCTCCAGCGTTGATGTATTTGGCCGCTGCTGGAGTGGGCAGAATCGGGATTGTTGACAATGATAAAGTGAGTTCATCGAATTTGCAGAGACAGATAATTCACAGTACTTCTTCTATCGGAAGTGCGAAAGTTAAGTCTGCATCGAATTGGATTTCAGAATTAAATCCAGATATAGTGATAGAGGAAATTGAAGAGAAACTAACTAGTGAAAATTCGATTCAGATAATTTCCAGATATGACGTAGTTATTGACGGAACAGACAATTTCGAGTCGCGATATCTGATTGGTGACTCATGTGAGATTCTAGGAAAACCGTGGATTTTTGGAAGTATTCACAGATTTGAGGGGCAGGTGTCATCATTCAATTTCAAGGACGGCCCCAACTACAGGGATTTGTTTCCATCGCCTCCGCCACCAGAATTAGCGCCTAATTGCTCGGAGGCAGGAGTTCTTGGAATTCTACCCGGAATTGTCGGAACCGTCCAAGCTACCGAGGCGATCAAGATCATTCTTGGTATTGGAAACTGTCTGTCGGGAGAATTGCTAGTAATTGATGCCTTGACCATGGATTTCAGGAAACTTGAGTTTTCTTTGAATACCGAACGAGAAAAGGTAACATCTCTCTCGAAAAAGCAAGGGAAGGGGTTTTCTGAGATAGGTGCTAAGGAATTCTCCGAAAGAAGAAATGAGGGTTGGGCCCCATTCCTACTTGATGTCAGAAGATCCCATGAAGAACAAATCTCGTCTATTGGGGGCACTGATTCCAGAATAATGCATCTAGAAATACCTTCCAGATTGGAAGAGTTGCCCTCGCAAGGTGATATTGTGGTTTATTGCCGAAGTGGACAGAGGTCTGATGCCGTAGCCAGGTTCATTGTGGATTCCGGATTGTGCAATGGCATGATCTACAACCTATTGGGGGGAATTAATGCCTGGTCGGATGAGGTAGATCCTACTGTTCTTAAATATTAATGTGGTATATATTATCACAATATGCTTTTTTATTGTGGTAATTAGTCATAAAAATTGTTTAATTTTATATTTATTCAATAAATGTGGTAAATATAAACATAATATCTCTTTTAATTGTGGTAAATATTCTATTTACAATTATCTAATACCACATAATATTACTAATTGTGGTAAAATATGAAAATCTAGGCCAATATTGTTGTACTAGGCTCATTCGTGATTCAAAACAATATGGCGAGAGTTGGAATTTGGAAGTGTCCAGAATGCCAACTTCACCAAACCTGGAAGACTAGGTCAGATAAGTCAAACAAATTGGATCGTAAGTGTACGGGATGCGAGAAAAGGGTTCGAACAACCCTCGATAGGTCTGCCTCGGGGAAGGGCAGAGTGCGGAACGTCGAAATTTGGGAAAGGAATCCAAACGATTGGGCATCTCTAGAAGAAGAGGTTCGGAGAAGGAATGAGGGGTCTGTTGCAGATTCCATCGCATCTATTAATGAGAATGAAAACAGAAGATTGGCAGAAAGTTTTAGACCTTAACTTGAGTGGTGTTTTTTATTGCACAAGAGCGGTTTCTCGTCAGATGTTAAAGCAAAAAAAGGGATCTAAATTCTGTTTCAGAATGTTGGGATTCAATGAAATGTAAAGAGAAAATGACAGGTGAAGAGTTTCATGAATTCTCTCAGGAATTGATGAGAGTAATCGAGGAAAGATACCTGGAAAGGACGTTAGAGCCCGATCTATCTGGGCTTGCGAAATCAGAAATCATACCGATGAGGCAGGGTGAAGCATTCCTAAAGAGGAGGTTGGGCAGGCTGCTAATTGATCTGACACTTTGCATGAGAAGAATTGCATATTATGCTTCGATTACTGTGGAAAATAGATTAGAATGGCAGAGGAGAATGATTCGGACTCGATTAGTGGATGAGGAGTTGAAGGACCTCTTTGCGAATGGTTTGCCCACCCCAGATGGAGGTAGTTTTGGTGGAAAGGGTTTCAGATCTACCTGGCAGGAAGGAGTGGTGGCTTGCGCTACAGCTATGACGCGCGCAGTTGATTTGTCGGAGGAAAACCGCCACAATGCAGACATTGTAGCCCCAATGATCAGGGATATGGGCCTAGCACTTGCAATGGGACAGACTCCGATCGAGGTTTTTTCTGCCCAAATGGGCAAGGCAGAGTCCTACATGGACGGTGGAATTCAAGGAAGCGGCGGTAGAGACCTGCATATAGGGAACTGGGAGAAAGGAATCCTGCCCCCCACTGCACCATTGCCTATTGCAAGTGCAACAACCACGGGAGTGGCACTGGCTGCAAGTAGGCTAGGAGTTAGTAGATTCCACTTAGCCCCTGTAGGAGAGGGTTGTAGCAGTAGCGGAGAGTTCTGGGAGGCAATGAATTTCGCTGGAGTTCGTGGTTTGCCGATTTGCTTCATGATTCAGAATAATCAGATAGCACTTGATACACTCAATTCTGCTCAATCAGGAGCAGAGACATTCGGTGACAAGGGGCATGCAATGGGAATTCCCGCCTGGACTATTGATGGATCTGATCCAGCGCTATTCTATGCATCTACTGCAGTTGCTAAGGAGTTCGCCACGGATGGATGCGGAGCAACGCTGATCCACGTTGAAACAATGAGAGGTTGTGGGCACGCTCATCACCATGATGATTTGTATCTTGGAGCATCAAGCGGAAACCCCCCAGGTTATGTTGATAGGGAGTTACTGAGATACTGGTCCGAGAAAGATCCTCTCCCAAATCATAGGGAGTTATTGATTAAACTCGGAGTGGGTGAACAAAAACTCAACCGCATTCAGATGGAAGAAGAAGGTAAGGTGGAGTCGGCCAGGAGCCAATTGGAAAAAATGGAGTGGCCGGAGGGAAATTCGGTTGTCAAGGGAGTTACATCAATCTCGGACGCGACAAGCCACGAGAAGCAACTACGGAGGATTGACGGGGCAGGAGACATTTCGAGTACCAGTCTAGATTCTGGGGAGCTCTCAATAGAGTTCTCAGATGCTCCCAATTCTTGGAGTTACAGTAGAGCAATTCAGAATGGCATGGCAGCACTTGCAGACCAATTCGGCAATCAGATGGTGTTCATGGGCGAGGATATGGAAGTAGCAGGTGCATTCGGAATGAATCTAGGGCTCAAGGCTAAGGGTCATCAATCAAAACTTCTCGATATGCCATTATCTGAGGCCATAATTATCCACTCAGCGACAGGAGCGGCTCTGGGTGGGATGAGGCCACTGGCAGAGATACAGTTCGGAGGATTTGCGGCACTGGCAATGAATCCTCTAGTCAACAATGCGGCCCAATTGAGATGGAGATGGGGCGCAGAGGTACCGATGACAGTGCGAATTCCCCTAGGAGCGAAGACCAGGAGTGGTCCATTTCACGCTAATATGATTGAATCATGGCTAACAAACGATCCGGGATTGATCATTGTGACTCCAAGTAATCCTCAGGATGCTTATGACCTGCTTATTGAGTCACACCATCTACCAGATCCTGTTGTCTATCTAGAGCATATTGGGCTGTACGGACTTAGAGGGGGCATAACTGGCTGGGGCAAATCAATCAATCAAATAGTGGATACGGAGGCTGTAATGAACAGACTAGAAAATGGAGATAGTTCAATTGGCAAAGCGAGAGTAGTCAGAGGAGGCGAGGATCTTACAATTGTCACCTGGGGTGCCATGGTACACGTTGCACTTGATGCAGCAGAGAATGTGTCAAACAGGGGGGTTGAAGTCGAAGTTGTGGATCTGAGAACTCTAGTTCCTTTTGACTCTGGGACATGTATCAACTCGGTTCTCAAGACTGGCAGACTAATCGTTCTACAAGAGTCGCAGTGGACTGGTGGCTTTGGCCATACAGTCTCGAGCAGGATTATCGAAGAGTCGTTTTGGAGGTTGGAAACTCCTCCCGTAGTGATTGGAGCATTGGACACTCCTGTCCCTTTCTCACCAACACTTGAGGACCATACTATACCAAGTGTCGAAGTAGTTTCCAGACATATCGAGAGAGCGTGTACAAAATGAAATCCAACGAAATATCTGGAAAAGAGTAAATTGTGAAATGTCTCAGGAGTAGAATATGGATGAGACTGTAGTTGACGTTGCTTTCGTCCTTATCGGTTTTGCTTTGCTAATGTTCGGAGGGGAGGCTCTTGTTCAAGGGGCTACTAGGATATCACAGAGCCTTAGCGTATCGCCTCTAGTAGTTGGATTCACAGTCGTAGCTATTGGAACCTCACTCCCCGAACTGGCTGTTGCGATTGAGGCTATTGATAGTGGCGTACCGAATATTGCAGTTGGAGGAGTCCTAGGTTCTAATGTCGCAAACGTGATGTTGGTCTTGGGAGCGGCAGCCGTCTTAGGGGCTAAATCTGATGTAGAAACAGGGGTAAACAGGGATGCGATAGCAGTAGTAGTAGCCACTCTGTTCATGGCAATATTCGTTTATTTTGGAGAAGTTCCTCTCCTAGGGGGCGTCGTGATGTTGACATGTCTGATTGGTTACTACTACTACACCTACTCAGTTGCAATATCGGGGGAAGATCAGTATGAGTTTGAAGACTCATGGCTACCAAACAAAATGTCCCTTGCAATCCCCTTCTGTGTTATGGGTGGCGGGATGATATGGTTTGGTGCTGAATTACTAGTATTGGGATCAACCGGTATTGCTGAGACTTTCGGAGTCTCGGAGGCCGTTATTGGTCTGACGGTGGTAGCACTGGGGACTTCATTGCCCGAACTGGCTGTTACACTAGTAGCTGGGATTAGGGGGCAAGGAGGGGTTGCCGTAGGAAACGTACTAGGTTCCAATGTGATGAACATCATGGGGATAATTGGAATAGCGAGTATTGTTGGGAGTGGAATTCCTGTCGATGTAGAGTTTCAGAGAGACATCTTGGTGGTGATGGTAACATCGGGATTCGTAGTATGGATGCTCATATCTGGAAAGGAGTTCACCAAAAATATTGGAACTATGATGATTTTAACTTACATATTCTACATGACATATCTCGGTGGTTTCCTAGAAGGATTATTTTAGCGAGATAGGCTAGTCGAGTTTTGGGAGAGATAGTGTGGAATGTGTCATTCTTGCGGCTGGTTCAAGCAGTAGGCTTGGCATGGATAAGGCATTGGTTGATGTCGGTTCTCAGACACTCATCAGTTGGATTTCACGAAGATTATCGAGTCGTGTGGCCAATATCACCATTGTTGCAAATGAGTCAAATTTTGCGGAAATTTCCAAAATTGTGAGTGATGTGAATGTAATCCTAAACCGAAATCCGCACGAAGGGAGAACAGGCTCTCTGAAAGTGGGGATCGACAGTATTGATTCCTCGCGGGCGGAGGATTACAGATTGCTTGTTGTTCCAGTAGATCGACCAGGATTCTCAGATTCCACTCTGGATCATCTAATTTGTTCAGAAGAGACCTGCTGCCCTATGAAGGAAGGCAGGGGTGGGCACCCCCTAGTGCTGACTTTCGAAGATGTCGACAAGGTAAGGAAAAGTTCAGCAAATTCACCATTGAGAGAAGTAATCGAGGCAAGTAGATTCGAGGTTCTAGACAGATTTCTAGAACTAAACATAGATACCCCAGAGGATATAATTAATCTACAAGAGAAACTACAATTGGTTAATGAATAGGATAGAAATTATCCATTTCTTATCCTGAGTTCTGAACTATTGAGTTTGATGAGTCCTCTTTCAAAATCGAGAAAATGGAGTATTGGATTCCTTCATGCTAAGATGTCAAATGATTTATACAAACTTGGAGTGGAATGGGTAATGCCAACCTCTGCTGAAGTAATCGAAGTGGTAGTTGTGAGCATGCGAGATGCCTTTCTAGCCGTTACCGTATTTGTTGCTTCGATGGTTCTGCTGTTCAGTTGGTTACAGTACATTACCGCTGGAAGGTTTGTAGACGTGATTCGAACGAAAAGGCGATGGCAGCCCGTAATCGGTGCCATTATGGGCATCACTCCTGGTTGTGGCGGAGCCATTGTAATCATGCCAATGTACACTAGAGGTTTCGTCAGCTATGGAACCGTAATAGCCACTCTGATCGCAACCCTCGGGGATGCTGCGTTCGTCTTGATTGGTGCTGCTCTCACTGACTCCTCTTTCGTGGCTCCCGCAGTAGCGGTACATGTCATCTCCTTCTTGACAGGAGTTACATGGGGCTACCTCATAGATGGATTGAGTATCACGCCACAGAGCCCTTTGGGTGGATTGTTACTTAGATCCGAGTCGACGAAGGATCAGGGAATTGTCAAATTGGGGGATTTGGAAGATACACAAACAGTCTTTGATGATCTTGGAAGAGAAGATGAAAGTGGCCCGGGTTATTTCCTTCTTCACCAAGGTTACACCTTGTGGTGGATAGTTACCTCAATTGGATTGGTATTCGCAGTAATGTTACTTGTTTGGAGTTCTCAAGACCCTGATTTTGAGCTTTCAATAGAATATAACCCATTTACGTTACATGGTTTCATAACTTGGATAGGTTTGATAGGTACAACTTTGTCAATAATCCTGTATCTATCTCAGAAAACCTGGATTCGTGACGATACAGAAGCTTCTATTGGAGACAAACTCTATTCGATGAGAGAGACATTAATACACTCTGCAAGTGAAACTGCATTTGTCACGTTCTGGGTCATGGCTGCTTACCTAATTTTCGAGTTTACCATGCTATTCTCGGGAACCAACGAAGCAGACTTAGCCAAGTATGGTGATGGGATTTTTGCAGTTGTAGTCGCTTCTTTCATTGGATTAATACCCGGTTGCGGACCTCAGATTATTGCCATTACCGCCTATACAAAGGATCTGATCTCATTCCCGGCTCTGGCTGCGAATGCGATTAGCCAAGACGGAGATGCTCTTTTTCCACTTTTGGTCAGACACAGGCTAGCTAGCCTCTGGGCCACGCTACATACAACTATTCCTGCCCTAATTTTAGGAGTCGCGCTTTTGATTCTGGACGTATCTTTCTAATTCCGAGGTATACTCAAACGTATCTGATTATCTTCACAACTCCAAAGGTCGGCACCCCGACGGGTCTTTGTGACAGTCGCAGTCCTAAACTGGGCCATCAAGAGAGTAGAAGCTGGAGAAAGAGTCGCCATTGCATCGGTGGTCCAGGCCAGCGGGAGCGTTCCCGGGAAACCAGGAGCAAGGCTAGCAATCAGCTCCTCGGGTGAAAAGTTCGGAACTATCGGTGGTGCAGGATTGGAGTTAACGGTGGAGAAGGAGCTTCAAGAAATTCTGTTCCGAGATTTGTCTGACCTAAGAAAAAAAGGAGGGAAAGTTGAGGCATTCCTGCTAAACAGAGACGGCAAAGGAAAAGAGGCATCTGCCCTCGACAGTCTATGCGGAGGTCGGGTGACAGTAGCCATGGAAGTGATTACTCCGCGACCTCACATCTTGATTGCGGGCGGGGGACACGTTGGTCTTTCGATTGCAAGGGTGTGTGATTCTCTCGAATGGCCGTATAGCGTATTCGATATCAGAGAGGAATATTGTAACCAACAGCGTTATCCAAACTCTGAGGGGAATTTCTGCTCATCTGTCGAGGATTTTCTCAAGAGCGAAAGTAAGGATTCTTTGGCTCGTTTTTCAGATATTCTACTGTTGAGTCATGATTGGTCGGTTGATGAAGAGATGCTAATTGGATTACTACAATTATGCAAAGAAGGAAGGAGGCCCAGGATTGGGGCAATAGGATCGAAGAAGAAATGGTCTGCTTTCGAGAAGAAGGCTATTGAAAGTGGGGTGGAGAAGTGGCTTTTAGAATCTGTAAGATGCCCTATTGGCCTCGACATTGGGGCGGATACTCCGGAAGAAATTGCAATTGCGGTTTGTGCAGAGGTTTTATCCATCGAAAGGAAGAACGTATCTACCTAAGTATCAAATTAGTTGTTAAATTCGGAGGGTTGTGAAGGTCCTGACGACTCTAGTC
>LUMU01000295.1_pt1 | contig 14207 bp, 19 predicted proteins | sample 729751 | NCBI WGS metagenome assembly LUMU01 (sample SAMN03860300, study PRJNA289734) | marine metagenome | biome: seawater column; feature: ocean; material: water; isolation source: Red Sea water column Station 192 - depth 100m | place: Saudi Arabia: Red Sea | collected 2011-10-15 | depth 100 m
AAGTTCTTTAAGCTGTCCTAGTTTTTCAGGACTTGCAGTTGCAATCACTGTACAACCATACAATTTTGCAATTTGAATTCCAAAGATTCCAACTCCAGAGCTTCCACCCATAACAAGAACAATTTGACCAGGTTTTATCTTGGCTCTACCAACCAACATATGCCAAGAAGTCAATAATGTCATGGATGCAGCAGCTGCGTCTTCATAGGAAATTGAATCTGGAATTTTCATTACGTTAATTTCTGGCAGATGAGCAATTTCGCAATATCCTCCCCAAAGAGGACCTGTTTGAAATCCCCAGATTATTCTTTTTTTACAATCATATTCTCGTCCAGACGTACATCTTGAACAAACTCGGCAAGACATGTTTCCATGTGAAACAACTCTGTCACCAACTTTGAAATTTTTTACATCTTCACCAACTGCAATTACTTCACCTGCTGCATCAGTACCAGAAATATGGGGTAAAGGAACAGCTAGCGGTTTTCCTCGCATTCCCCAGATATCATCATAATTCAATGCAGCAGCTTTCACACGAAATAATACTTCATTTGATTTTGGAGTTGGATCAGGAACTTCTTTTAATTGTAACACTGATTCAAAATCATTATTTTCTGCATATTTTTCATAGACCAGAGCTTTCATTTTGTTAATAATTGTCTAAAGAGATTTTATCAAGTTTTGGAATTTTTGCAATTTCAAATCCTTCTTTTCTTTTATCTAGTGGGCGTGTTGCATCAATTCCAAGTTTAGCAGTTTTTAGCTTTTTCTGATCACTAGAAGGATCCAAGCTAGAACCACGAACATTTTTTATCAGTACAATATCTTTGTCTGCCTGAAATCTTGTTGCCATTGCATATTCTACCTGTTCAGAATCTGAAGGTTCAATATCATCATCAACAACAGTAACCATTTTCAAAGAGCGATGAGATGCAAAAATTTCATTAATTATTTTTTTTACATTCGTTGAAGGTTTTTTGGAAATTTGTGCTACAGCGTGAAGCCAATGTGAGCCTCCGTTTGATAAAATGACTTGTTTTGTTGAAGGGAATTTTTTCTTAATTATTCCATTTAGTTTTGACTCTATTGGCATTCCCATGAGCAGATGGTGTTCACCATACCCAGACAATATATCATGGAATATCGGATTATTTCGGTAGTACATTTTTTCTAATTCAAAGAGAGGCTGTTCTCTAGGATGGTCATATGTACGGAGCATTTCAACCATCCATTCCTTGTCAGTCTTGTCTTGTAGAATTTTACCTTCCATGACAATCTCAGTTCCAGATGGAACATGCATTCCAGAATATGGACATTTTGAAAGTGTGAGTTTATTTCCTAATAATGAATTTGCGATATGTAATTCATCTTTACCCCAATCTGCTTGATATGCACCGGCTATGGATATTGCAGGATGGACACCTACAGTAATTGCAACTTTGAGGTCTTCTCCATGTTCTTTTGCATTCATAAAGTTTCGGTGCGAATGTCGCCCCTCAACCATTCGAATTGAAAAATGTGTTTTATCAACAGGCATCAATCTATGAAATGCAGAATTCTGTGTTTTGAATTCATGGTTTTGAGAATAAACAATAGCAGATGTGATGAATGGGCCGGATTCTTTTTCAAAATGTGTAACAATTGGAAGTTCAGATAAATCTTTTGAGCTATTTTCAAAGAATTTACCATTGTTTATGATTTTAGGTTTTTTTGCATTTTTGATTGAAGTAAAAATTGATTCATGAATTTTATTTTCTTTTGAATTAACTGCTAAAGCAAATCTCTTTCGGGTGCCTACCAAATTGCTAACTAAGTTGAAATTGTTTTGTTTGATATTTTGAAAAAGTAAGGCAGATGTCCCGTCAGCTTTTGCAGTAATTCCTGCAATTTCAAATTTTGTTGAAACCTTTTTCTTGATGATTTTGATTTCTTTAGATTTTTTTAATTTGGAAATATATTCACGAAGATCGCCTGTCATTGTTGAATTTCTCCCATAATTTCATGCATTAATTGTTTTGTAGTTTCACTATCCAATGGTTTTTCAAAATTTGCTGTGACAAGACAAATTCCTTTCATGAATAATGAGATTTTCTGTGATAATAGTTTCAAAAATAATTCCTCAGATTTTGTGGGAATGATAATAGAAGTTGAAGGGACAGGTCCAGAGTTTATCGATATTAACATGGGACCAATCTTTTGAGAATTCTCAGTGATTGAGACAATTGTACCATTTTCAAAATTTAGCATATTAACTAGGAAAGTACGATTCTCGTATGCAATTGTCTTTGTATTATAACCGGTTTCCACAAAAAGACTTTTTCAATTATGCCTTTATTGCTATCGGTTCAGACTTTGCGTCGAATGCTTCTTTGACTAGATCTCTTGCTTTTTTGATGGTCATGCGTTCTTCAGATTTTCTGAGTTCTTCAACGGTCTTTGTCTTTGTCCATCCTTCAGCAACAGCAGTTTCTAATGTTGTTTTAACAAAATCAGATGATGATGCTGCAACTGTTGCCACTTGTGGTGCTTCAACAGTTTGGGCTTTTAGAGATGCTGCGTCAGCTTCAACTCGTGCTCTGAGTTTTGCTTTGTACTTCAAGTTACGTGGTTTAGTTCTTAATCGGTAACCACAACATGGACACCAAAGTCCTTCCCAATTTATGAAGATTTCACAGATCTGACATCGTCTTTGACCAGATGCATAACGACCAGTTCCTACTGGTTTTTGTGCTTTGTATCTAGAACAGATTCCTTTACATGTCATTTTGTTTGCATATATTGTAGAATTTACAACTATATAAAACAGATCTAGTGATTTTTTACAAAAAAAGAGATTTTTCTTGTAAATTTTTTATTGATTTATATTTAAAATCTGATCAATTTCAAAAAAAATAGAAAATATCTATAAATATCTTTGGTTTTTTTTGAGAATAGTGCTAAGTCCACAAAATTAGAACTAGCCAATTATTGAAAGTGGAAGAACAGATTTTGCAATTCCATTTCTTTGAGAAATGAATTGGGCAGAAAGCATGTCTCTTTTTCCACGTTGATTATAATTTTTAATTTTTAATGAAGTACTAGATTCATCAACAAACTCAATTTCAAACTTTGAGCAAAATTTCAGATTCATCATTTGAAGAATTTTTGTGGCAGTTTTCATATCGCCATTGCCAATTTTAATAATTTTTCTAGCAGCAGGTAATTCGGCCATAATGGTGATCAGATACGGAATTAACTTGTCTATTGAAACAAAGAATGCTCGTGCAATGTGATTTTCAAGGTATGTTACAGATACACCAATTCTTTCTCCAGGATCTATTCCTAAAACTAGCTTTGATGAGTTAGTTTGAGAATTGAGCATTTTTGTGATTATGCCTTTGACAACAATAGGATCCTTACTTAGAATTTCATCAAATAGCATTGGAATTGAGGGCTGGTTTGGAGCCTCCTTTTCAGTAGTCACTATCAAGTCACCATCAAAGTCATCAATTTCACGTGGAAGTATTGAGTCAAATGGAATATCTAGTTCTTTGAAAATTTTGGATAGTTTGAAGTAGGGTTTGCCATACTCGGTGGCGATTCCAATTTTAGCATTTTCTATACGAGTGATATTTTGAGTATGTTCAGGATAAATTTAGTACTTTTGGGCATAAATTTACTACATTTTGGGTCAAAAATTGCTTTGAATCATGAACTGTGAAGATAAGAGAACTGAAAAATTAGGATTTTAGAATTGTGGATACTGCATTATCTACTGCAGAATCAAAATTAGAGTCAATTTTTTGCTGAATTTCGGCAACGTTAGCCTCTCCATCTTGGGTAATCTTTTGGGATTCAGATTCAGCCTTTGATTTTGCCTCAGAAATCATAGATTCTGCTTCAGAATTAGCCATTTTTTTGGTCTGTTCTAAGAGTGAATCAATCTCTCTTTGAGCAATGGAATTTAGTGATTTTTTCATTTCAGCCAAACTAAGATTTACTGAATCAATATCAGATTCTAGCTCAGACAATGAACCGATAATTCCATCAACTTTTTGACTCATTTTGATTTAAACCTCGTATTCCATTATTAAAATCTTCAATTTGTCGTCAGCATTAAGATCGCTCTTGCGAGATCGCCTTCAGCGTCATTTAGTGCGTTTTTTGCTGTTTCTTCATCAACATTTGCCTGTTGGCAAACAAGTGAGATATCCTCATCGCTAAATATTTGGACCTCTAATTCCTTTTCTTCATAAGATTCAGCCACGACCTGGAAAATTGAGCTTTCCTTGGTTTTCATTTCTGTAACTGCTGGCTTGTTAATTATGATCTCTTTTTTATCAGTCTTGATTATGACTTCCTGGACATTGTTGACTTCTTCCATGTCCATTCCCATCTTATCCATCATTCTTCTCATTTGACGATTTCCGCCACGTCCACCCATCATTATGATTGACCTCCATCATTCTGAGATTTTAAACTATCTCGAATTCTCACAGCCATACCTCTAGATTGAGATTTTATCATATTTGAAGAAAGAATCGATTTTCCTACAGCAATAATCTGTTTTTTGAAGAAAATAGGCACATCTGAGCCGATTTCTATCTTTGAGCCACATTTTTTGACATGTTGACAAAATACGGATTTTCCCTGTTCAACAAATGGCTTTGATTCAGCATCAACTTCTATACAATAATCATTTGCAAATTTCTTGTTTTTTGAAAAGAGTTCAGCGCAATAAATCGACATAGCAATTCCACCATCGGTCCTTGGAGTAAACAGTAAAAGATCATTGTGATAGACGGCTCTAATTCTACCAGTCTTTTTTGAGAATTTGAAATCAATATCTTTTGGAATTTGTTTTGAGACACCAGCACCATAAAGAGCATCTACAGTATGGGATATTTTTTCAAACTTGTCCATGATTCAGAGATATATTTCGGAAATATTAGTCTGAGTGAAAAATGATACAAAAAGTATCATTTCGTGAGGAAAAAATAGGCCAAAATGATACTTTTTTTCGATAAAAACAGTAGATCGCAAAAAAAGCCTTGTTTTATAAAAAAAACCATATATTTAATAATTCTATATAGTATAGCCGGTTATGGGAGATAGAGACCAGATTAGAAAAATCCAGTTTACCGGAAAATCATCTTACATTGTTTCATTACCAAAAGACTGGATAAAAGACCAAGGTCTAAAACAAGGAGACCAAGTAACAGTCGGGAGAAATGGAAGTACAGTTTTAGAAGTCAAACCAGTAAATTTGTCAAAATCTTCTGGAGATGAAACTTCCAATCTCATAATTTCACCTGACGATGAAAAATCTGCTATTGTAAGAAAACTCATAGCTTTGTACTTTTTGAATTCTAAGACCATTAATGTCAAACCAAAAACAGGAACTAGGATTTCACCAACTCATAGAATTGCAATTCGAAATGCAGTCAAGAAAGTTTTGATGGGCTCAGAAATTACAGCAGATTCAACAGATGGAATAACAATTCAAGTATTGATCAATCTAGTCGAATTATCAGTTGATGGAGCATTCAAAAGAATGCTGTCTATGGCAAAATCCATGCAAACTGATGCTCTATTATCTCTCAAAGAAGGAAATGATGAACTAGCACAAGAAGTCATCAATTCAGATGACGATGTAGACAGATTTGGATTTTACATAATCAGGCAATTAACAATAGCAATTCAAAATGACCACATGTTAGAAGAAATGGGCTTCAAAAATGCCAGAGATTGTTTGGGGTATAGGGTAATTGTAAAAAATATTGAAAGGATTGGAGATCATGCAGTTACTCTAGCACAAGATGCCATAGATATCAAAAAGCCAATCAAAGGTAAGATTATGACAAGTATTGAAAAAATGAATGAATTTGCTTTAGAAGCAATAGATAACACGTGTTTGGCATTATTCAAAAATGACTATCAGGAAGCAGAAAAGGCCATCAGTGAATCTCACAATATTAAAAAATACGAAGATGACGTTCTAAAGGCTCTAGAACAAGCAAAAAATTCTGAAGAGGTTTTCAGGGTTAGAAGGATTGCGGAAAATATCAGAAGAATTGCTGAATATGCATCAGATGTTGGTGAAATTGTTCTAAACATGAATATTGAGAAAATAGCTAAAAAGAACTAGGAAAAATTTTGAAATCATGCATCTTAATCACATATGACAATCCAGATGTGATTTCTGAAGCAAAATCACTGTGTGAGGCAGCACAATACAACGTACTTTTCACAATCAGAGAAAATGAACTTCACTTTACAAAATACGGGATTAGTGAGGGGAAAATGCCTAATCTAGAAGATGCAATTGAGAAACACAAGCCGGATGTTATTGTATTTGATGAGGTCCTAAAACCTAATCAAAATTACAGTCTTGCCTCAAAATTAAAACTAGAGATTTTAGATAGAGAATCATTAATTTTAGAAATTTTTGAAAGCAGGGCTAGTAGTTCAGAATCAAAACTGCAAGTAAAACTTGCACAATTAAGGTATGAAAGATCACGTGCAAAAGAACGAGTTAGACTATCAAAGATGGGAGAACAGCCAGGATTCATGGGAATTGGTAAATTTGAAGTTGATGTTTACTATAATGATATTCAAAATAGAGTTAACAATATTAAATCAAAATTAAAAAAAGCAGGAAAACAACGTGCATTGCACAGACAAGGAAGAGATAGACTAGGATTTAAAACAATTTCACTTGCAGGCTATACATCTGCAGGAAAAACCACATTATTCAATAGTTTAACTGGTGAACAAAAAGAGAAAAGTGCAGAACTATTTACAACATTAACAACTACAACACGTAGACTAAAACTTGGAAGAGAAATTTCATTAATCACAGATACTGTTGGTTTTATCAGTAAACTTCCAGCGTACTTGATAGAGGCATTCAAATCTACACTAGAAGAATTAATCTTTACAGATATTGTTCTTGTAGTAATTGATTCATTGGATAATGATCAACAAATGAAAAAGAAATTTTCAAGTTGTTATAGAACTTTGGTAGAATTAGGAGTAGAACGAAAAAATATGATTTTTCTTTTTAACAAATCTGAATCTATAGATGATAAAAAATTACTACACATAATGAATAATTTGAAAATTGATGAGGTAGAGAATTGTTTAGATATTTCAGCACTTACAGGAAAAAATCTTACAGAATTAAAAAAAATATTAGAAAAGAGATTTTTTGGAGAGAGTAATTGAAAGTTGAAGTTTTAAGAATTGGTCAAAGAGTTGTACGAGATGATAGAGTAACAACACATGTTGCTCTAGTTGCAAGGGCATTTGGAGCCTCAAAAATATACATGAATGAGGTAGATCCTGAGATTGAAAATACCATCAAACGAATGAACAAAACATGGGGCGGAGACTTTGAAGTTGAATTTTTTGAAGATTGGAAAAAGGTTCTAAAATCAAAAATTGATGATTACAAAATTGTGCATTTGACAATGTATGGTGAAAAAATTGATGATGTTGCATCAGAGATTAGAAAAAATCAGAACATCCTGATTGTAGTTGGAGCAGAAAAAGTACCTAGAACTATTTATGAAAAATCAGATTTTAATGTCTCAGTAGCAAACCAGCCTCACTCTGAAATTAGTGCATTGGCAATTGTACTTGACCGACTTTACAAAGGAAAGCAATTTGATATGAAATTTGATAATCATACAAGGAAAATCATCCCTACAAAGAAGGGCAAAAAAGTGGTTACAAAGTAAAAATGGATTAATACAGGAAAAAATGTGAGGTAATATGGTCGACAAGTATGAAGATCCTTTTGTAAAAATTAGTGCAATGATTGGAGGAGATGAATATCTCAAGGTTGCCCGTTCTTTGTTAAAAACAGAAGATGCAACTGATGAAGAAATTGCTTCCTCAACAGGTCTTCGTATCAATATGGTTCGACGTGTTTTGTACGATCTATTTGGAAAAGGCTTGATTACAGGTGTTCGTGTAAAAGATGAAAGAAAAGGTTGGTTTGTGTATAGATGGCGTTCTAGAAGAGACGAAGTTGAAAATTTCATTGAAAACCAAAAAAAGAAAATTCTTGACAGACTACAAAAAAGACTAGACTATGAAAATTCTTCAGATTTCTATCATTGTGGAAATGAAGATTGTTCAAGAGCAACATTTGAAGATGCATTAGAATTATTTTATCTATAGTATTTTTTGAGCCTAGAACATAAGGAGTCAATGCAATAATCATTTCATCAATTAGATTTTGCTTCAAAAATGAGCGATTTAGTGTTCCACCACCTTCTAAAAGTATGGTCTTAATTTTCCTTTTTGATAAAATCGATAGTAGTTTTGTTAAATTTACTTGATTTTTTCCACAAACAATGACATCAAGAGGTGATTTTTGTAATCGATTTAGATTTGATTTTGATGCAAGTTCAGATACAACAATTATTGTTGGAACACGTTTACATGTTTTAATTATTCTTGAATCATTCCTGATTGTTGCATGTGAATCAAGAATTATTCTAATTGGGTTATTTCCTTTTGCGTATCGAACAGTTAGGAGTGGATCATCTTGTTGGACAGTATTTTTACCAACAAGTATGGCATCAGATTTTGCTCGTAGTTTATGAACACGTATTTTATCAGATTTTGATGACAATACAATGTGCTTATTTTTTTGACCAATCTTTCCATCAAGAGTAATAGCTGCACTTAGAGTTATTTTTGGTTTAGAGTTTACCATGAACAATTTCGCCTCCAATCATTACAGCTTTGATAGATTTTTCTGAAGCACGATGAACTATTGATGCATAAACATTGTTCATTGGTTCTAAGTCAAGTGAAGTTTTATCTATGAAAATACAATCTGCAAGATAATTTTCTTTGATACAACCAATTTTCTGATTAAGCATTTTACCCGCATTAACGGTAGCCATTTTCAATATCTCTTTTGGATCAAATCTATCTTGTGATATTCCCATAGTTACCTTCCAAAGATAATCCATTTCTCTAAAAATATCTGGAGAATTAATCATTACATTGTCAGTTCCAATTGTGAGGTTACAACCATACTTTTGCATTACTGAGATGTTAGGAATTCCTTCGGATAATGCTGAATTTGCGCGAGGGCAAACAACAATTCCACGCGTATTTTTTGCTGCAAGTTTCAAATCATTGTTTGTTGCAAAAGTCATGTGGATTAGAAATGATGGATTAAGAAGCATGGCTCTTTGAACCTCTGTTTTTCCAGTTACTTTCTTTGATGTATTTGCACTATCTTGTGTTTCAGCTGCATGTATTGCACGAATTTTTTTTGTTTTTGCATATGATTTTAGGTTTGAATTAGCATTTTCATTTGTTCCACTGATTCCAATTCCATCACAATTCTTCAGCAATTGAGTTAATTTTTCGGTATTTTCTTTAGGGAAAGGGAGATTTTGTTTGATTTCATTTTTTGAATTGTAATAATCAATTCGTCCTAAAATTACACAGCGGATAGGTACATTATCTAAGGCTGATTTTAGTAATAATACACCATCTAAACCACCTTCTCTAAAATCAATAAAAGTTGTAATTCCTTTTTTTATCATAGATTTTGCAGAATTACGAATGTATTTTGCTAGAGATTTTTTTGGAGTTTCTTTGAGTAACTTTTGTTTTAATCCAAACATTGGATGAATTTTTGAATCAACATCAGCATCAATAGATAGATCTTTCCCAATTGAATCAGCTATATGTGTATGTGAGTTAACAAAACCAGGAATTAATAACAAATTTGAACAATCAATTGATTTTTCTTTTGAAGAAATACTTTTTGAAATTTTTTGAAATTTTTTATTTTTTATTTGAACATTAGTAGATTCTATTAATTTTAATTGATTTCCATAAAGTATACTAATATTTTTTAGAATCAATTTAATTCATAGATTTCAGGTTTTTCTTTGCCCGCATCTCTAATTTCTCTTATTGTATCAAGCGATTCTGTTGCAAGTTTTACTGCACCTCTAGATGTTTGTGCAGTACCTATTCCACAGTTTAGTTCAATTTGAAATTCGTCTTTGCATATCTGAATGAATTCTTTTGCATAATCTTTGAGTTTAGAATTTGTTACAACCATAAAATTATCACCGCCCATAAAAAATGTCAGTGAATTTTTTGATAGAAAATATTCAGACATTCTTGAATAAATTTTGAACATTAATGATGACGTATCATATGGTGACATAGTTTTTTTTCGTATAGATGTTATATCATCAACATCAAGATGCATAATAGTAACTGAATGTTCGGAATGACCATTTAGTGTACCAAAAATAGAATATTGTTCATTGAGAAACTTTTGTGTCTTTTTTGCTTCATATGCATCAAGATTTGCATCGTATGGGTTTTCTCCATAACCAATTGACATTGAAAGTTTGATATCAAAAGATGACTCTAATTCTTTTTGAATTTCTACATGATCATCTAAGGAGAGACCATTTGTTACTGAGAAATATTCATCAGAGCGATTCAAAAATACTATACAATTTTTCTTTGAGAATAATTCCTGTAGTTTATTGTATAATTTTGATTGTAACATTTGTAATTCATGTTCCCGATCGAATCCTAGAGTCAGTGTCCATGGACCATATCCTGTAATTTTCATAATTGTTAATTGAATCATTTTTCTATTTCTTGAACCTCATTGTAGACTTTGTAAACTGCATTAACTGCATTTTCAGAAACCGGTCTAATTCTTGCATATGCTTGTCTTACTTGCATTCCTGGACCAGATATTCCAAGAGATACTGGTTTTTGATGTTTAATTGATAATTTTGCAATGTTTCTTGCAGTGGAATGTGCAATTACTTCATCATGTTTTGTTTGTCCTTTGATTACTGCGCCTAATGTTACAACGGCATCAACATCATTGCGCTGCAATAATTTGTCAATGATTAATGGCATATCAAAAATTCCTGGTACGTAACTTGTGTGAATTACATCAAGGTTTAGCTTTTTTGCGGTTTCTAGTGCTACATCATACATACGTGACGTTATTTTTTGATTAAATTCTGCAACCACTATGGCAATTTTCAAAATTAATTCACCTTAGAGAATTCAAGTAATTCTTTACCATCTATGAATGGTATTGCATTTTCTTTTGCATATTTTTCTGCTTTATCTACAGATAATGCAGAATAGGTTTCTGAGTCCATCATTTCACATATTGCAGTGATTGGAGAAAGATTTGCTAATTGTGTTAGATATACAGACATTTCAGTGTGGCCAGTTCTAGATGAAAGAAGACCATTTGAAGCGAGTAATAATGGAACATGCCCAGGAGTTTTAAAATTGGAATTGAAGATTTGTTTCGGATTGTCTTTTTTGTATAATGTAGCCATTTCTTTGATGGTTAATGCCCTATCTCTATCAGTAATTCCAGTATAGGTTTGTTTATGGTTTATTGTCAATGAGAAAGTAGGATGATCTCCGAGAAAGTAGGATGATCTCCATATGGAGCAGTACCCATGATCATATTTTTGGATTCATCATCTAATTGGTCTGATGAAGAAAGCATGTTATGCATGTACTTTAGATGTAGTTTTTCCGCAAGTGAGTCATCAATTGCAAGACAGATTAATCCGCCGGCATGTTTTCTCATTCTAACAATATGTTCAGGAGTCACAAATTCTGCTGCTACGACCATATCAATTTCATTTTCACGACCATCAGAATCATGAATCATTACAAACTCACCACGTTTTAATGAAGAAATTGCAGAATCAAATGTCATATTAAAAATTTAATTTTAGTTATTATAAAGTTTACTAGAATTTTTGTTATTACCAATTTTTTGGTAGTAAATGTTTGTTCTAAGATTTTATTTTAAGATATATTTTCCTAATACGTCAGTCTCGATATTTAGTTTATCATTAATTTTTTTATTTTTGAAATTTGTTATTTCAATTGTATGAGGAATTAAACATACAGATGCAAGATCGTTTTTTACATCAACCACAGTCAAACTGATTCCATCCAGTGCAATTGATCCTTTCTGTACTACATATTTTTTCAAATTTTTTGGAATTTTAAACCAGACCTTTACCTCTTTTGGTTTTTTCTCAATTTTTTTAATTTCTGCAACACCATCTACATGACCTAATACGAAATGACCCTCTAATCTTTCACCAACTTTGAGACTTCGTTCTACATTAACTAAACTTCCAACTTTTAAATTTCCTAAATCTGTTTTTTTCATTGTTTCATTGAATCTTTACCTAAATCAACTGATACTTTTATCGCACTACGATTTTTTGTATTTTGTTCTATTTTTTTGATTTTTCCAGTGCTGGTAATTATTCCGGTGAACATGATACAATGTAATATTTTGTGTATAAATAATGTTTAGATAATTTCTAGTAAGGCTTTGGCTCGTTTATAATGAACTTCATCAATCATTTTTCCATCAACTACAATTGCACCTCTTCCTTTCTTCGTTGATTTTTCATATTCGTTTACTACTAATTTAGACCAGGAAATTTCTGAAGAATTTGGATGAAATATTTTATGAGTTATTTTGATTTGATCAGGATGTATGATACTTTTTCCTGCATAACCTAATTCTTTACCTAATTTACAATCTTGTTGTAAACCTTTTTCATCTTTAATTTCTTGCCATATGCCATCAATAGCAGGAACTCCTGCAGCTGCTGCTGCAACGGGAACCTTGTATCTGGAATATTTTGCGCCGATTGGATTACCTTTTGTATACTCAATTTGCATATCGTTCAATAAATCAAAAATTCCAAAAACTATAGCATCAACTCTCTTACTTGCAGACGCAATTTCATAGCAGTTTATTACACCAAGTGCAGATTCTATAGAGGGAATTAGGCGTATTTTTTTGAGTTTTCTTTTCTTTTCTAAAGTTGAGATGATTTTTTCAATTTTTTTCAATTCTTTTGCAGAATCCACTTTAGGGATTACAATTCCGTCTAATCCTTTTTGAACTACCTTTTCTAAATCATTAGGAATTTTTCCTGATTGAGGGGAGTTAGTTCTTACAAATACAGAAGCAGAGAAATCTTTGCGTTCCTTTAATTTTTTTGAGATTAATGTTCTAGCATTTTGTTTTTCTTTATCTGGAACTGAATCTTCTAAATCAAAACAAACTATATCACCTGAAAGTGATTTTGCTTTTTCTAGAAATCTTGGATTATTTCCCGGTACAAAAACTAGACTACGAAAAAGATTTGTCATTAAATGACTATGCGCCTTCAGGCTTCATTAAGATTTTGCCAAAGAACTTACCAGATAGCATCTTTGTGTGTGCCTCTGCTGCTTGCTCGAATGTATAGATTGAGTCAACTGCTGCTTTGATTTTTCCTTGACCCATCCAGTATAGACCTTCATCAAGTTCGGCTTTTGTTCCTTGTGTTGAACCTAGTACATTAATTCCTTTGAAGAAGATGTGTCTAAGATCGATTTGTGCATCATAACCTGTTGTTGCACCACATGAAACTAGAGTTGCACCATATTTGAGTAAGGTTAGTTGCTTATTGAAATGAGTTTGACCAATGTGATCAAATGCAATATCAATTCCAGGTGCTTGATTCTTTGTTTTAGCGATTTCTTTTGAAATTTTGAAGACTTCTTTACTCCAGTCATCTTTTCTATGGTCTACTGCATGATCTGCACCAAGTTCAAGACATTTATCGAGTTTATCAGGGCTAGCAGTTGCAATTACATCACAATTGTATAATTTAGCAATTTGAATTGCAAAACTTCCTACACCAGAACCTCCACCCATTACAAGTACGGTTTGACCTGGAGTAATGTTTGCTCTGCCAACTAACATGTGCCATGAAGTTAAAATTGTCATTGATGCAGCTGCTGCATCTTCATAAGAAACTGAATCTGGAATATGTGAAACATTGACTTCTGGTAAGTGGATTTCTTCAGAATATGCACCCCATAGTGGACCGGTTTGGAAACCCCAAACTTGTCTTCTGGTACAATCAAATTCTCTTCCACTTGTACATGCACTACAAACTCTACATGCTAAATTAGAATGTGAAACAACTCTATCACCAACTTTGAAACCTTTTACATCTTCACCAACTGCAATGACATCGCCTGCAACATCAGAACCTGAAACGTGTGGTAATGGAACTGGGACTGGATTTCCTCTCATTCCCCAAATATCATTATAGTTTAGAGCAGATGCTTTGTTTGTGAAAATTACCTCATCTGGTTTTGGTTTT
>LUMU01000341.1_pt2 | contig 14193 bp, 24 predicted proteins | sample 729751 | NCBI WGS metagenome assembly LUMU01 (sample SAMN03860300, study PRJNA289734) | marine metagenome | biome: seawater column; feature: ocean; material: water; isolation source: Red Sea water column Station 192 - depth 100m | place: Saudi Arabia: Red Sea | collected 2011-10-15 | depth 100 m
TATAAAGATAAAGGAATAGTACACCCGACTTGTGATTGGGATTATTGTAAGGCTTTAATAGATGAAGCCTTTGATTTATGTGAAGGAAGTTTTTATGACCCATACTTTTTAGATATAATCTGGCAGGTATCAACCGAATATCTTACCGCATTAGAGGTAAGTGTAATTGTTGATGCGGACTATAATTTATTTATTAGTAAGGGAACAGGTAGTTTTGTAGACTACAAGAATGAAAAGGTAAAGGGAATGAAATTGCCGCTTAAATGTTGGATTCATACCCATCCATTCGGTCAAGCATATTTTAGTGGAACCGATTGGAAAACAATTAATACTCAAAAACCTATTCTTGATGAAGCAATCGTACTAGGTAAAAATCAAAGTATGCGTTGGTTTAAGAAAGATGGTGAAGAATACTTATCGAGGACTGAGGAAATATGTCTAACGATGGAGGAAGAGTAAATACTATTAGATTCCCAGTTAATGTGCAATATATTAAGTGTCCAATCTGTGATGGTTTAGAATGTAATGTTTGTAATAAAACCGGAGAATTGGAAATAGATGGATATGTATGGGTAGAAGTACAAGAACCACATATTATCCAATGGATAACACAAAATGCTCAAAGAGTATCTTTTGAAAGTAGTAGACTGAAAGGAATAACTCCTTCGGTTGAAACATATAAAGTATCAGGAGAGTTTCAGGTAATATCCGTAAATTGCATAATGGGCGTAGTATTTATTATTACTGACTTAAGTAATAAAATAATAAAATATTTCTATAATAAAAAGGAGATGGAAAAATGGTTAGCGAAAGAGAAGTAAAAAGAATGATTAAGAAAGTTATCCCAAATAGACAAGTTAAGGCTTGTGCTAGGGAAAGAATAGCAAGTAGAACAATGGACTTGATGAGTTTATTGATTAGTAAGGCCGTCGAAAATACCAAGACGGATTTTGAACGAGTAGATGTAAGTCATATTGATTTGGCTTATTTGTCTATTATAGAGTCAACGGATGGTGAAGTAGATGAAGATGAGTGATTTTGCAGAAAAGATGGAATCGTATTGTGATATGACTCCAACAGAAATAATAAATGCTATTGTTAGTGATGAAAATATTGAAAAGGATTGGAAGAATTTCTTTTTAGCATTAACTGGACATTTTAGTTCAACCGGACTAGGACCAAAAAGTCTTCTAAACCATGTAGCAACATGTTATGGGTTAGATAATGACGTAAAAGACTTAGTAAATGATTCTGGAGGTTTCCCAGAATTTGTATATGATTGGTCTGATAATACTATGAGTGAAGGATTAGATATTGATATATTTGTTGATGTCTTATCACAAGAAAATATTATAAATGCTAGAAGGGCGTTTATGGGTTACTTTGAATCAATGAATGCGTTAGAAAGAAAGTGGTTTACAGCAATTATTGTAAATGAAACTAGAAACGGTGCAGGTGAAAATGTAACTAAGAAATCATTACCTAAAAAATACGGTATTAGTACATCTGATTTTAATACGGCGGTTAAGTTTAATAGATTAAGTACAATTATTGATAAAGTTACAGATGGTTGGGGAGTTGGAGATTTATTAGTACCTTCTCCCGGAAACTATATTAAACCTCAATTAGCAAAAACTGCTAAAACATTACGCGGTGAATATTATGCTGATGTAAAGTATGATGGTATTCGTGCTCAATTTCATAGAACCGAAGATGGTAATGTAATGATTTTTAATAGAAAGGGTGACGACATAACTCATAGATTTGCCGACCTTAATGTAGAATCTTGGGGTGAAGAATTCGATTGGTTTATTCTTGATGGGGAAATTATTCCTGTCGATGAAGAAGGTAATGTTCTTGAATTCAAGGAAATTATGCCGCGTATTCATGGTAAATCAGAAGCAGTAAGAAATCGTGTAGCAGTTAAGGCTATTGTTTTTGATATTCTTACATATAATGGACAAGATACTTATGCTTTTGGTTATGGAACTAGACTAGAAACATTACAGATGCACTTCCCAAATGTAAATATTACTGAAACTAAATTAGTTAGTGGTGAAGAAGCAATTCGTAAAGAATATACTAATGCTATTAAAGCAGGGTATGAGGGGTTAGTTCTCAAAGGGGCTAATCAAGTATATGAACCCGGAAAACGTTCATGGTTAAAACATAAACCTGCTCTAGTAGATTTAGATTGTGTAGTAATGGATGCGACTATGGGAACAGGTAAAAGAGCCGGTTATTATGGTTCTTATGAACTAGGAGTAAGAATTGGTGATAATTTAATTAGTGTTGGTTCTATTGGTTCTGGTTTTACCGATGAGGACTTAGTATCAGTCCATAATTACTATGATAATAACCAACAAACAACTATAATGGAAGTTCATGCAGATATTATCACACAAGATAGAGAAGGTAATATCGGGCTTAGATTCCCAAGATTCATAAGGCTCCGTACAGATAAGGAAACGCCGACGGAGTTTAAGTCGGTTAAGGAGATGCTTAATTGATTTGTCCTATCTGCGGTATTGGTGTTAAAACTAAATACGCACTTAGCAGATATGATAATAAAACAAATATTTGTGATTTATGTGGACAAAGAGAGGCCAAATTTATCTGGCATTCTCATTCATATTTTGATGAGAAAAAACCAAATGAGAAAATGAAGTGGCCTTTATGGAGAAGCATAATAGCAAACATACTAGAGAGGCAAAAGGCTGAACTAGAAAAAGTAAGACAATATAATTTAGAATGGTACAATACCCACCCCGGTTGGTGGGGAACTAAAACAGGGGAAATGTTAAAAAAACATTGGAACCTATCCGATGAAGAAACAAATAGTGGTGAAGAGGAATGATAAAGGGAGATAAAATTAAACATAATAAGACAGGAAAGGTAGCAATAGTAATAGATACTACTTGGATATATATGAGAGGACAACCTATGGAAATAGCAAAAGTTCAATGGAATAATGGTAAAAAAATTAATATTAATAGTAGACATTATAAAAATTGGACAGTCATAGGTGAAGAAGAATGAGATTACCACAAATAACTTCGGGACTATGTGAGATATGTTTTCAGTCTAAAGAAAGTATGATTCATAATCTTGAAGGTGATGGTAAATCATATTGTTTACCGTGTTTAAGTAAAGCAATAAGTTATTATAAATTTCATATAGAAATAGGAGAGGATTTATAATTAACTATGACTATCTTTTAAATATTATGTGGGATGACTTAGTACCGGATAATATTTTTAAAGAAGGAGATATAATTACCTATGCTACTGATATAGGTATATTCTTAGAAGCAGAAATGGTTAAAGTGACCTGCCCATGCTGCTTAGAATCCTTCATAGGTAATAAAAAAGAAGCAGGTCTATTTTTACTAGGTCATGAAAAGTATCATGAACATGTAGAAGAACAAGCCGAAAATTACGGTGGTGTATAAGTGTATACAAAAGATGAATTGAAAGGAATTTTAATGTGTTTAGGAAAACCATTTACCGCTATTTATGGCGGAGAAGGAAAAACGATAATTAGGACTCAAATTATAGTTAGAGGAAAAGAAGATTTTTTAGAAGCGTTATCAACTACGTTAACTCAATATGAAGTTGACTCAAATATACAAAGAACTAATAATGGATATAATGTATTAGCAATAACTAAAAGAGATTCTCTATATAAATTATTAGATTTATGGGAAACAATACCAAATGTTTTCCCTAAAGGTAATCAACATCATTGGAAATTATTAAAAGATTTCTTAGATGAAGTTAGAAAGGATATTCATAAGAGTGAAGATGGTATCGAAGAATTAAAATGGTTGATTAGAAATGCTAAAGAAGAATAATCCAAAAACTATAATAAGTATGATAAGTAAATCAGTAATGGATAGCGAGGGTAAAGGCAAAAAATATACAGGCTATCGCGCCAAACCCCCTATCCACACTTTATTTTAAGGAGTTGATTTAATTAAAATTAACATAACTAAAAATAAAGGAATTGATTTTAATAAATGGGTAGGTTATATACCCAAAGAATATTTTAAAAAAATAAGATATAAAGTTTGGAGAGATTATTATAATGATAATTTAACCCCATACGAAGCCTGTATGAAAGAAGGGATTAAATGGGCAGAAGACAACATTCAGAAAGATATATAGATTTAATTATGGAAGATGGGCAAGAAAGAACGGCAAGACAAGTACTTGACGCTATTATGAATAAATGGTTTGATACAGGTAATAGGTCTACTATCTATGTTCCTGAACATAGAAAAATTTGCCATTATCTAAAAGCAAACAAAAAATATCTAGCGGTGCGTAAGAGCCGTTATGGTATAGTGTATAGACTATCAGTTGGTGAAGAAGAATAAGTATAACAAACTGTAAGTAAATACAGAATAGTCTATAACAATATGTTATAGATTATCACTAAGATGTGAAAGGTGCAGTTTAAGTGCCTCCGCTTCTTAGTAAAAACAAGTGACGAGTCCACCTCGTCTTAAATATAAGGGAGTGAAAAAATGCAGGAAAGAATTTTAGAAGAACTAAAAGCATTAGGAAATAGAGTTAGTATGAACGAAGAAGAAATCGTAGCAAAATACAATGAAATTGCTACACAAAATGGATTAGACATGGAGCAACCACGTTCTAGTATGATTGCGTTAACATTAACACGCAATTTTGTACGTGGTGCTATTCGTGGAAAATCATCAACAAACAAAAGCACATTTGGTAATAGTGGGTTTGGATTCTTTGTAGGAATCGAACAGGCTAGAGATGTGCAAGAATGGAGAAGGCGTAATATCATGTCTCGATATAATGCCGATTCAAATGATGTATTTAATAACGGCGATATTGCTGAAATTAGAGAAGTCGCAGATGATGTATATGAAAAGTCACAAATGGTAAATGGTGAAGTTGAAACAAAGAACATTCCATCAGTACCAAATGCTGCTATGGAAGTAGTAAAAGGTGATGATGTAAATACATGGATTGTACCACTAGATAATGTTAAAGCATTTAGTAGTGGTGATGTAAATAAGAGATATGGTAAGCCATTACCAGCAGAAGAATACAGACTACGTGCTCATTTTATTGGGCGTAAAGAAGATGGAGAATTTCAGTATTGGACTCTTGGATTAAAGAATGATGATGCAAAGAATTTTTCATGTGATACATTCCGATGGGTTCACCTATTCGGATTATTTAATGAAGATAGAGATGCAGTATATGGTATTCGTGGTAAGACTTTAGATAGTCTAACTTATAATGATGTAATGGACCCCAACGGAGATGAATTCGTAGATTCAGCCGGTCTATCAATGGAGGATTTATTGGTAGAACATATGGGTGGATATATTGCAGATTTGTTTGAAATTGAAAATTACCATGACTCAATTAGAAATGAACCGGGAATGAAATTAGTAGTTACAGATGGTATTGTTAGCAGTATGAATCTAACTCCTAATGAAAAGACTGGTAATAGAACAATGTGGGTAGAACCTGCTGATGCAAATTATGGATTTGAAAGTGAAGATGTTCCAGACTCTACACCAGTTTGGATTCCATCTTATCTATCCATTGACTAATAAACAAGGTGAAAAAAATGATTGTAAAATTAAATCAGTTAGTAGTTGATTTTGGACAAGTGGAAAGTTTAGAATGGAAAGAGTTAGATGATGAGAAAGGACAATTCTCACTTCGACTACATACATCAAGTGGTAAAATGTATACCCGTCAGGTCAGTAAATTAGACTTAGATACTATTAAGGAACAATATGAACAACATCATAGGTTGGTGGAATAATGGGTATTGGTTCTAAAAGTGGTAAAGCAGCAGGTTCTGTTTTACAACAAGCCAATAGTAACTTAAATGAAAGCGCGTTTAAGGCTGCAAAAATGCGAGCCATGAATCAGCGTAGAAATTTATTAGAACAAGAACAAGCACATCTAATTCTGAACCAACATGGAGACAACATTGGTCTAGTGATGAAAAGGTAGTTATTTTCAATCCTTATGTATATAATGAGGATATGACTATTGATTATCTAAAGACCGCAGATATGTCTCGATACTTCATGGCTATGGTTAATGAAGCAATTGAAACAGGTAAAATCGAATATGAAGATGAGGTTGTTGAAGTAGAAGCAGTTAAGGCTATTATCTTTGATGGGCTTGATTCATGGTTAGATACAACAAATATGATTGCTAGACTTAATCATATTAAGGGTGGTGACCCAAGACAGGCTGATAAAGTCAAGATGGTTCCTACTCAATGGTATGCAAGAAATGAAGAATATAAAAGATTATTTAATGCGGCTTTACAACTTAGATGCAATAAATTCTTTATTACTCATATGAAAGAAGTTCATGATGGGTTTGAGATTGTTGGTACAAAGCCGGATTGGGAGAAATCTACAACTGCAAAGTTATATCAATATGTTCAAATGAGCCGTGAAGAACGCGGTAAATCTTTGAAACTATGGGCTACTGTAAAGAAGTCTAAAACAAATGCAGAAAATGTAGGACAAAAATTCTTAGTTATGGAAAACGATGGAGGTAATGTTACATGGCATGGCCTTCCACAAGTTAAAGACGGAACTCTTTAATTTGTATAGACCTAAGCAAGTCATAAAACTGCTTAACCCTTCGGGTGATATAATGGTACGAGTGAAAGCAAGTGATTTGAAAAAAGGTATAAATACCGTATTATGTAAAGGAAAATGGGCGATTGGACAAGGAATAAAAAATCATTCATTAGGTAATGAGATTTTATTAAGTTGTAGCAATAATAATTTAAATGTAAATAATGCTAATAACGGAACTTTTGTTTGGTATAAGATGGCCGCAACAGGAGATACTATTCCTAGAGTAACAGTAGATTAGACCGACACCCTCATGTAGATGCTATATTAAGAGTTAGTAAAACACTACATGATAATTTTGAAACAAAAGATGGAATGAAAATTAGTGATAAAACAACACTAACTTCTATAATAGAATTAGATTCCAAGAAGTTTTTAGAGGCAACAAAACTATGTGAAAGTGTAGGTAGCGGCATCTATAAATTAAATATAGGAGAAAACAAATTAACAATTAGTTCAGAAAAAGATAGAGAAATATACAGTGAAGCAATTACGGTAGAAGAAGATAAACAATGTAATTCTGCTACTACACAGTACACTGGACCATTTCATAAATTTTTGAAAGGAACACTTAAGATAGCAACAAATGATGATAAACCAATATTATTTAAAACAAGTAATATTGTTATATTAAGAGCACCGAGGTTAGACGCATGAATTTATTAGATTTTATAAAACCGTTACAGAATGAATTGAGACAGTTATTGAATATGGGCGGCTATTCTTCCATTGAAGAATATATGTCGATAAAAGAAATTAAGGTAGAAACGAATGAAGAAAAAATTGCATTCATATTAGGTCAAATGGCCGTAATTGAAGGCATACTACAAACACTAATTTTAGAAGAAGAGAATGAAGAGTTATTAGTGGGAGAGGAAGAATAATGGGTGAATATTGTAATTTATGTGCAGATAGATTTGCCACTCTTAAAAATAAATCAGTAATACAAGGTATTCCTATTTGTGGTAATTGTAGCAAATTAGAAAAGAAACTAGTAGAAATATTGGGAACAGATAAATTAGAAGATTACATAACATTTTCTGAATTAATTGTTTATTGTGATATGTTAAGAAACGATATGGCGGCAGAAGAAAAAGACATACCGTTTAATGAATATCTAAATATAGTGAGGAATTAATATGAAGGATAATAGAGAAGTAAGAGAAATGATGAGAGAAGCAAAAAGATTAAGAGATGAATGGGAAGCATATTTATTAGAGATGAAAGAACATAATAGTTCAAATCCTGATAATAGATACCCAAGAACAGATATTGCAGAAGCAGTTAGAAACTATAATGCTTTACGTGGTGTTGTTAAATCTTTACAATGGGTAATTGGAATGCCGGGAGTTGAAGACCCGCTATGGTAAAAAAATCATTAAAATGGACAGTTGAATTAGAAAGAGTACCTATTGATTTTTCTAAACCTATATTTTTTAGATATGATGGTAAAGATTATGAATGCTTATACATGGGTAGTTATCTATCTAAAGAAAAAGCACATCATATTATATTAAGAAATAAAGCAGCAAAGGGTAAAACCTTTCCTACTATTAGGGTAGTAGAAACATACGACAGTTGGGGTATTGGGATTTCCTCTCCTGTTATGCAAGTATATAATCCCGACACAATAAAAGAAGTTGATATATATGATAATTACAGAAGTAAGAGACAAAGTAAGGTTAAGATGGCGCGGGAAGAAGAATGAGCGTCTCGCAAGAACAATAGAAGATTATGGACACTATTTTTATATTAGTGTAAATGATTTTAGTAAAACAAAAGAAAGATATTCTTATAATTTTTATGGTAATAAAAGAACTATAAGACCAACATATGATGTTACACAAGAATTTAACATAGATAAAGAAGAACTTATCAAAGTTAGTTTGAATAGTAAAATGGAAACATATTGGTTAAAGGATATATTTCATAGTGAAAGTATTAAAACATACGAAGCAGATATTTCTTTAGCAAGAAAGTACTGTGTAGATAGATTAAATAATATACAAGAATATAATCTAAGAAAATGGTATGTTGATATTGAAACAGCAGTTGATGGTAGATATGATAAGAAAATTAATGCTATTACTGTATATGATAACTTTAATGAAAAATATACAGTTTACACATGGTTCCCGGAATCAAAAGAATTAGAAAGTAATTGGTTAAAAGATAACATAGATTTAGTTGTATGTGATAATGAAAGAGACCTATTACTTAGATTCGCTACGGACCTAGAAATACAAGACCCGGATATGATAATCGGTTGGTATATATTAGGTTTTGATATTCCTACTATAATTAAAAATATGTGCGCTCAAAATATTAATGCTAAAAGATTAAGCCCATATAATGACGTAACTGGAGTATATACAGATTTATCTAAAATGCCTAGAGTAGACTATAATAATACTACCCAACCTATTAAGGGTAGGATAAGTTATTGTCTAATGACTAGATTTGAAAGATTATGGTTAGATTCTCAAAAGGGAACATTACCATCTTTATCTCTTGAGTATTGTTCTAAAGCATTACTAGGTGAAGATGCAGGTGGTAAAGTTAAGAAGTCAAAGTTTGAAGGGGATGAGTTTTTCCGTAGAGCATGGCTTGAAGATACAGATGTATTTCTTGAGTATAACTATGTTGACGTTAAACTAATGGTAGAAATGGATGAGAAAATGCGTATCAGTGAAAATGATTTAGCACTACAAAGATTGCTAATTTGTCCGTTTGAATGTGTATTTTATAATAGTCAAATGGGTGCATCATATTTTATGCGTAACGCTGATTGGAAAGCACCAACAGGTGTTAAAGGTAATAAAGAAAAATATGAAGCGGCATTCGTCATGGACCCATTACTAGAAACTACATATGGTTTACATGAGAACGTAGCAGTATTTGATTTCAAATCTTTGTACCCATCAATGATGGCCGCGAATAATATCAGTTGGGAATGTATAACTAAAGAAGATAATGCTAATCATATATATTTCCAAACACCTAAAAATCTACGAGCCTTTGATAGAGAAAGGGTATTACCTTCTGTCTCTTTTACTAAAGAACCTTTAGGGGTACTACCTCAAACTGTTATTAAATTAATGGAAATGAGAGATAGTTACAAAAAGAATCTTAAGGAGGCTAAGACAGATGAAGAAAAACGCAAATGGGATTCCGCACAATTAGCAACTAAAAGAGTAGTAAATGCTCTATATGGAGTTTTAGCATATGATGGTTTTGGTTGGGGTAATATGAAAATGGCCGCCGCTATTACTGCTTCTGCTAGATATGCTATGAGAAGTGCGGCCTTTAAAGCACAAGAGTTAGGCTATAAAGTAATTTATGGTCATACGGATTCAATATTTGTATTAGTAGATAATCCTGAAGAGAGTCAAAAACTATGTAGTCAGTTAAATACACATCTAAAAAATAATATATTTAATGATTATGTAACATTAGAGTTTGAAAAATTTGCTAAATCATTCTTCCTATCACAAAAGAAGAATAGATATTGTGGGTATTTATCATGGAAAGATGGAAAATATTTAGAAGAAGATAAATTCTTTATGATGGGATTTGAGGCAAAGAAAAGTAATGAAACACAATTCGCAAAAAATTTACAATTAACAGTATTAGAAATGGTAGCACAGAATATAAATGAAACAAATATAACTAAATATTGTAAAACCGCCTATAATGAAATGAAAGATGGAAAGGTAGATATTAATTTGATAGCAAAGCGTAGTCGATTAAGGACTCCGCTACATAAATACAAAGCAATATCTGGGGGAGTAGCCGGAGTTATGGTATACAATAATGAGATTGGAACAATTAATCTTGGGGATAGTTATTTCTATTATAGATGTAACAACAGCAAGGTTAAAAAAGCGCGAACTTTTATGGTTAAAGAACGAACAAGACCTGTGGACTATATCGCCTACAAAAAGGTTGATGAGGTTATTGACGACTATCCTCCAGATTGGGAGTCATTGGCCGAGTCCGAAGTAGTAAAGAAAGTAACTTTAATTTATGAAAGTTTAGGATGGGATTTACAGAATATCTCAATGCGAGGAATTCAATCTCATATAGAAGATTGGTGGTAAAATGAGTAAGACAAAGACATATAGAAAAAGTATTATGAAGGCCGTTGAAGCCTTAAAGAAAGCCGAGCAAACAGTTATTGATCGACAAGAAACGTTAGATAATCTCCTTGCACAAGAAGGAGAATTATGGGATAAAACAGGCGAATGCCAGATATGCGGTTCAGAAGGATATACTGAATGGCATCACATTATCTCACAACATAGATGTAAAGAAGAAGGATTACATCATTACATTAAACTTAGAGGTAATGTAATTGAATTATGCAAAACATGCCATGATTTAACTACTGCTTCTATGATTAGAAAGAAATTAGATGCTAGAGAAGTAGCAGAAGATAATGCCTCCTTAGAACCTACTGAAAAACAAATTAAGTATATTAAGAAACTAGGTGGAGAAGTTCCGCTTGGTTTAACCCGTAGGGAGGCAAGTCATTTAATTGACGAACTAAAAAAAGAGAACGCGTTACAGCGAGTAAAAGAAATGACGGAAGTACGATACTAAGACTTCCACAACCAAACTATAAGAAGGAATTTAGAATGAGAACAGAAAATGGAATATATACATACAGTTGGAACCCGTATGATGAAGACGGACCAATGCTTAAGATAACAAAATCATCACTAGGCTCTTTTGGTTTTTGTAGATTAAATTATAAGTATTCTTATATTGATAATGTAAAGCAAAAAACATCAGACGCTATGTTAAAAGGAACTATTATTCACGATGCGCGTGAAAAGTTTTGGGATGATATGGATATTAAGAAGGCTGAATCACTCATAGAGAGTCCAATGGAAGTAGTAAATTATTTCCGTAGTCTTTATGGTGAAGCAAAAGATGATTCCTATGAACAAATATATACGGCTATGGCTGCATATGATGTTGAAAGATTAATGGAATCTATTGAAGAAAATGCTCTAGGTAATTATATACCTGTGGGTAATGAACTTATGTTGGATGGTAGATATACTACTGATGACGGAGTAACTGTTCATTTACAGGGTATTATAGATAGAATGTTTTTAGAAGACGGAGGATATTTACCTTTTGAACTAAAGACAGGAGCGTGGAAAGATTCAAAGAAAACTATGATGAGAAAGGAAATGGCTTTCTATAAATTATTATATGAATGTGCAGATGATGAACAAAAGAGAAAAGTTGGATTAGACCCTGATATTAACATAACACATTGGGGTTGGTTTTATCCAGCGTCAAATTATGTTTATGGTGAAAAGGTATCTAAGAGAACTACAACATCTGTACTAAAGTCAATTGATAAGTTGATTAGTCATTATAAAAATAATGACTTTCCGGCTGATTTCTTTATTAAGAAATGTGTACACTGTGGACACTATGACCACTGTGAAGCAGTAGGTGGAGGTAATTCATATGACTTCTGGTGATAAAGTAGAACAATATATAATGGGTAAAATTTCAGATAAGAAATGGGCAGTTAGAGATATAATTAATTTAGAACAAACTGCTAAAGTAGTTGCTGATGAAACATTTGATGAATTAGGTTTTGAAGATGTTTTTCTATTTTTAGATGAATCAGCACAACAATTTATTAAAGAACAATTCTTAACTAAGGCATCTAAATTTGTTAGAACTACTATGGCTGTATTCTTAGAGGATGCAGAAGTTGATATTAGTTCTTCAATGAGATATTCACCTGAAGCCTTAGTTAAAACAGAAGAAGTAATTGAAGAAGTAATTGAAGAAGAAGAAGAAATTCCAGCAATAACTTCTCTTAAAGATAGAATTAGAGCAGATGCTAAGTTATTAACAGGTGATGAAATGAGAGAACAGGGGATGATTGATTGAGATTTCCGAGGGAAATGTGGGCAGGTAGTCATATAAAAGGAGCAATAAATCCATCAAGGATAGTAGTAGAGAATAAAGAAGAATATAATAATTTTGTTAGAACATATAATGGGAAAATGAATGTATATACTTCTGTATATGACTTTCGAGATTTTTCCCATAATAGAGGTTTAGAAAACTCGATAATACTTGACCGTATATTTCTAGACTTCGACGCACATGGCGGAGAATTAGATGAAGCATTTAATGCTTTTATACGAGTACACAAATGGTTACACTCTAACGATTATAAACATTCTATGGCTTTCAGTGGTAGAGGATTTTATATATTTGTATACGGAGAGGTAGCAGATAATATTAGACAGATTAAATCTTTTTTTGATGTATGTGTAGATATAGCACAATCCGATACCTTAGACGCTTCTGTAATTAATACGGCTAGACTAAGAAGAGTATTAAATACATGGAATATGTTAGGGCGTAAATACTGTATTCCTCTTACTTATGAATACAATTATGAACTATCGTACATTTTGAAACTGGCTGAATCTAAAAGACATATATGTTCTAGTGATTTTTATATAGGTAATAAATTAGTTCAATGGCCGGAAGTAAAAGAGTTTGAAGCATTACCAATAGAAATTGATAGTGTAGAATCTCCCGGCGAACTACCTATTTTACCTTGTTTAAAAAATGCAGTAATGGTAGAAAATCCAAACCATAGAGCAAGAGTTTTATTGGTTCAATGGTATAATGAATTTGTATCAGAATTGGCTATGATTGAATCAGGTCAAACAGGTTCACCTAGAAACTTAAGAGGTAACGCATTAAGAACTATTAAACAAACAATCGCTAAAGAAATATCTACAATAGCAGATAATGATGATGTATGGATTGATTACAATGAACAAGAAACAATGAAACATATTTCATTTATAGTAGATAAAAGATATATGTCTGCTTCATGCAATACATTAATCAATGAAGGATTCTGTGTAGGTAAATGTTGGAGGTATGGTGAATGATTATTATAGATAGTAGAGAAAATTCTTTGTTAGCAAAAACGATAATAGAGTTATGTGAAAAACAAAGAGTACAGTATTCTAAAGAGTGGTTAGAAATTGGCGACTATGTAATGTCCGCTAATAAAAGCGTAGCAATAGAAGCCAAAAGTTCTGCTGATTTTTTAGCATCTATTAGAAATAAAAGAATTTTTACACAAGCATCTAATATGGTAGATAACTATGATATATCAATTATATTAATTTATGATGATATAAACTCAGCAATTAATTATTTAAATAGAAAAGAAAATAAAAAATATGATTCAATAGCATGGAAGAATAAATTAAAAACAATGTTCGTTGGAGCAATAGGAGCATTACAAGTTCAAACAAATGTTAAGGTCTTATGGGTTCCTGATTTAACTTCGGCGGCTCATTGTGTATTAGCAACACATTCACACTTAAATGGAACTTTTCAATTGAAAAAACAATTACCTAAAAGAACTAGAACAGACGATTTAAGAATAGATATGCTAACACAAATTAAAGGAGTATCTCCAACAAAAGCAAAAGCATTATTAAAAATACATGGGAGTATAGCAGAAATATCACAAC
>LUMU01001105.1_pt1 | contig 14050 bp, 17 predicted proteins | sample 729751 | NCBI WGS metagenome assembly LUMU01 (sample SAMN03860300, study PRJNA289734) | marine metagenome | biome: seawater column; feature: ocean; material: water; isolation source: Red Sea water column Station 192 - depth 100m | place: Saudi Arabia: Red Sea | collected 2011-10-15 | depth 100 m
GTTTTCTTCCTCCAATTACCAATCCTTTTCAAATCTGTTTCTAATAAATAATGCTAAGGTATTCATACTTAGCAAAAGTCCTAATAAAAGAATAATACCTGCTGAGGAGGTATTTAACCATTCCGCCTGAGGATAACTAATCCAGTTATAAACTTGTATAGGAATAGCAGTAAATCCACTTAAAGGATTGTCTGGAAAATAGTTAACATATGTCAAAGCTCCCATAAATATAAGTGGTGCAGTTTCCCCAATTGCCCTTGATAGTCCCAGAACCATTCCTGTGACCATGCCTGGTATTGCTGAAGGTACAACCTGTCCAAATACTGCCTGAAATTTAGTAGCACCTAATGCCATTGCTCCTTGCCTAATAGTGTCAGGGACAGCTTTAAGTGCCTCTCTAGAGGCTACGATAACTACAGGAAGGATTAACAATGTCAATGTTAGGCCTCCAGAAAGTACAGACCTTCCAAATCCAGCTAAACGCACAAAAACTGCTAGTCCTAAAAGTCCATAAATTACTGAAGGAACCCCAGCTAAATTCGTTAAATTTAGCTCTAAAAACCTAGTTAATTTATTTTTCGGTGCAAATTCCTGCAAATAAATCGCTGCGCCGGCACCTAGTGGAAATGTAGCAGTAACAACAATTACCATCAGCCAAATAGTACCGGCAAATGCAGGACCAATACCTGCTTTAAGTGGGTCTCTAGAATCTAAAGTCGTCAAAAAGTCTCCTGGATTATCGATTTGCAATTTTGTAATAAGGCCAATCTCATAGTCTCCAAACAAACGATTATATCCATTAGAAAGTACATCGTAAATAAGTGTCATCAGTGTAACTATTGCAACTATGACACAAAAATATAGAAAAAATAAAAAAATACTTTCCTTAAGAGCTTTTTCTGATTTTCTTCCTGAATTTATTGTTAAATCACTCATATTCTTTTCTATACTTTCTAGCAATGTAATCGGAAAAAATATTCAAAATAAAGGTCATTACAAATAATGTAATTCCTAATGCAAAAAGTGCATTGTATGCTGTTGTTCCATGAGGAGTATCGCCTAGAGATACGTTCACAATTGAAGATGTTATTGTATACATTGCACTTCTTGGATCTAAATTTAATTCAGGGTACTGACCACCAGCAATAGTTACAATCATCGTTTCCCCAATTGCACGAGAAAAGCCAAGTATAAATGATGCTATGATTCCTGATAGTGCTGCTGGAAACATAATTTTTAAAGATGTAATTCTTCTAGTCGCTCCTAAAGCCATTGAACCAAATCTTAAAGAATTAGGGACTGCATTTAATGCATCGTCTGAAATTGAGGCAATAGTAGGAATAATCATTATTCCTACAGCGATACCTGCAGATATAGCATTAAAAACCTCTGTCCCAGGTATAAATCGCTGAACAATATTTGGAGTTATCCAGTTTAGTGCAAAATATCCAAAAACAACTGTTGGTACTCCTGCTAGTACTTCAAGAACAGGCTTAATTACTTTTCTAGTTCTCCTTGAGGCAAATTCAGATAAGTAAATTGCGGAAAATAAACCGAATGGAAATGAAATTAAACAAGCTATAAATGCTATGTAAAGTGTTGACGAAATCAATGGAATAACACCATACACAGGGTTTTGAAATGTTGGAGTCCATCTTGTTGCTGTAAAATACTCTTTTAAAGTAACTTCTGGATCTTGAAAGAAATTTATTGCTTCAGTTGATAAAGTAAATACTATTGCAACTGAAATAAATATTGCCGCAAATGCAGCAATGGTTATAAAAACTCTTACAATTTTTTCAAATGGTTTAGTTTTTTTATCTGCAGGCATATTAATATGACCAACAGCCTGTACGAGAATATCCATTGTTTCAAAATAAAAGTCAACGAACTCTTTTACTGCAGGAATATCTTTTGCAGATTTTGCTACATAGATAAATAGTGGTCTTGCTAAACCATAATCTGCACCATCTAAAGCTTCTAATGGTGATACACATCCATCGCCTCCATCTACTTCTACAGCATTAAGAGTGTCTGCATTTTCGGAAAAATAAGCTAAACCAAAGTATCCAAGACCTCCTGGGGAACCAGATACACCATTTACAAGAACATTATCATCTTCAGATGCAGTGTAATCAGATCGGCTACCACCAAGTTCTTCTGTAATTTCTTCGTTAAAATAATCAAATGTACCTGAGTCTGTACCAGGACCAAATAGATTTATCTCTTCATCTGGAAAATCAGACCTTACTTGATTCCAATTTGAGACAGCATTATCTGCACCCCAAATTAGGCCAAGTTCTTCAAATGTTAAACATGTTAACCACTCATTTGATTTCGGAACTACAACTGCCAAGGCATCTAAACCAACTTGGATTTCAAGATATTCTGTTCCATTCTCTGCACACAAATCTTTTTCTTTGTCTTTGATTGGTCTTGAAGCATTTGAGATAGAAGTCTCACCTGGACAAAACTTTTTAAAGCCTCCACCTGTTCCAGATACGCCAACAGATATATCAACATTTGGATTTAAAATTGTGAATTCTTCAGCAACAGCTTGAGTTACTGGAAAAACTGTTGAAGATCCATCGATTAGAATTGAACCGGATAATGAGGATTCTTCTGTTGAAGCTGCAATTGTTGTTTCACTTGTTGTTTGAGAATCATCACTCACTGTTTGAGAATCATCACTACCACCACCGCAGGCAGTAAATATAAGAGATACAATTGCTATTGAAGCAATAGTCTTAGTATTTTTCATTGATTTCCTTTCATTAATCTCATTAATTAGTTTCAATCTAACAATGAAAGGTAAACGTTAAGTAAATAGAAAATATATACTTGTTAAGTTTTAAACAAGTTCAGTTTCTGAAGACCAAGACCCTCTATTAAAAGCAAGTATGTAGTTTTCATATCCTAAAAAATCTTTTTGAAATTCAACCGGTATATTGAAACCCCACCAATCATCTTTAAACTGACTTCGATGAGCTAACGCAGCTGTTCCAACTCTATGTGTCTGAATATGATCAGGATGCCCATATCCCCCAAATGGATCATAGGTTATTAAAACATCAGGTTTATATTTTCTTATTTCTGTTACAAGTTTGCCCACAGGTCCAAAATAGTCTTGTCTCCAAAAACAATCAGGATCATTGTTCTCCTCTGTGCCCATCATTCCAGAGTCTTTATATCCAAGCCATTCATATTCTTTTACACCTAGAGCATCTAAACTTTTTTCAAGTTCCTCTTTTCGCATTTCAGCCAATTTTGGAAATAACTCTTCTGGGTTTTCATAGTTATGAATTTCTCCAGCTGAACCATCAGTTGCTGTAACAACAACAACTCGATGACCTTCATCTGCATATTTAGCTAAGGTAACACCTGTTGATACGCTTTCATCGTCAGGATGTGCGTGAAAAGCAAGAATTGTTGCCATTATTCGTCTGAGGTAAATGTCTTCTTTGCTAACTCTTGACCGAGTTCGATGGCTTTATCATGATCACCGTCAATTTTTTCAACTAACTCACCAAGAACAATTACTTTTTCACCAGTAATTTGAAGTATTCCACCAGAAATTGCAAAAGACGTTCTCTGATTATCATGCTCTATAGTTAATCCACCTGGAACTAATGTAGCTACGGTTGGTTCGTGGCCTTCTAATATACCAATCTCTCCGTTTGGAGTTCTTGATATGACCATTGTTGCATCCCCTGTAAAGCAACTCTCTTCAGGAGAAACGACCTCAACATACATTTAGAGATTTTCTTCCAATTCTTTAGCTTTGGACATGACTTCATCTAATCCACCTGTCATATAAAAAGCCTGTTCTGGCACTGAATCGAGTTCTCCACTTAAGATTGTTTTGAAGGCTTCGACACTATCTTTAATAGAGACAAACTTACCTTCTATTCCTGTAAATTGTTCAGCAACAAACATAGGTTGAGATAAGAAACGCTGTATTCTCCTCGCTCTACCAACGATCTGCTTATCTTCTTCTGATAACTCATCGATACCAAGAATTGCAATAATATCTTGAAGATCGTTGTATCTCTGAAGCACTCTTTGGACTTCACGTGCAGTTTCATAATGTTCATCCCCTACAACGCCTGGATCTAAGATTCTTGATGATGAGTCAAGTGGATCCACAGCAGGATAAATTCCCAAGTCAGCAATAGATCTTGATAACACTGTTCTAGCATCTAAGTGAGCAAATGCAGTGTGAGGTGCAGGGTCAGTAATATCGTCTGCAGGCACATATACCGCTTGTAGTGATGTAATGGATCTACCTTTAAGAGATGTGATTCTCTCTTGTAAAAATCCCATTTCATCAGCAAGAGTAGGTTGGTATCCGACAGCAGAAGGCATTCTACCTAATAATGTCGAGACCTCTGAACCAGCTTGTGAGAAACGGAAAATGTTATCAATGAATAAAAGAACATCTTGTTTTTCTTCATCTCTGAAGTATTCAGCCATTGTTAGTGCTGACAATGCAACACGAAGCCTCACTCCAGGTGGTTCATCCATCTGACCAAAAACTAGAGCTGTTTTATCGATAACTCCAGATTCTTGCATTTCTCTGAACAAGTCATTACCTTCTCTTGTTCTCTCTCCAACACCGGCAAAAACAGATACACCACCGTGTTGTGTTGCAACTCTGTTAATCATTTCTTGAATAAGAACAGTTTTACCAACACCAGCTCCACCGAATAATCCGATTTTTCCACCTTGCACGTATGGCATCAATAAATCAATCACTTTAATACCAGTTTCAAACATTTCATTTTGTGCAGTCACATCTTCATATGGAGGAGGTTTTCGGTGTATTGGCCATTTTTGTTTAACACCTATTGAGCTAGTTTCTACATCTAAGGTCTCGCCCCAGACGTTAAATATGTGCCCTAATGTTTCTTGTCCAACTGGAACTGAGATAGGCGCACCAGTATCAGTTACTTCAGCTCCTCTTCTTAAACCATCAGTACCTTGCATAGAAATAGCTCTTACTCTTCCTTCACCAAGGTGTTGTGCAACTTCTAAGACAATTGTGCTTGTATTCCCATCAATATCGACATCTACTTCAAGAGCAAATGTAATCTCTGGTAACTCATCTTGTGGAAAAGCAACGTCAACAACAGGTCCTGCTATTTTTACTACCCTACCTATATTTTCACTCATTTAGTTTCTCCTTTCCCGGCTAAAGCTTCCGCTCCACCAACAATTTCTGAAATCTCTGTAGTAATCTCAGCTTGTCTAGCTTGATTACTTTGTCTTGATAGCTCTGATGTTGAAGCATTCAGCAATGACGAGAAGATTGTTGCATTTGTGTATTTTGGAATGATGTTGCTGAGAACCTGACTTGCTGAAGGTTCAAATGTATATCCACCAACTGACTCTATTTCTTTCGCTATCTGCTCTACTTCGAAAGGTAGTACTGTCTTATACAACGCCGTTTGAGTCATTGCAGATTTATATTCTGTGTAGACAATTTCAATTTGATTTGTTTTTCCGTCATAGAATTCTTGTACAAGAGGTGTCATAATCTCTAGTGCATTCTCGAAATTTGGCTCATCAGTAATGCCCTCATAGTTTTGTTTAGGTTCAATATTTCTGTACTTAAAGTAACCATTTGCTTTTTTTCCAACGGTCACAATCTCAACTTTGTTATTCATATTTTCATATTCAGCTTTTCTTACCTCAGCAAGTTTTAAAATATTGGTGTTATATGCACCAGCAAGTCCTCGATCTGAAGTAATAACAACTAATGTTATTTTTTTTGTTCCTTCAACCGGTGGTGAACTTGGCATCTCTCCATTTCCTGTTAATTCCTCAACAATTTGTGAGAGTAGATTTGTGTAATTATTTGATGATGTAAGTCTTTGTTGTGCTTTTACGATTCTTGAAGATGCAATAAGTTCCATTGCACGTGTTATTTTCTTAGTGGATTTAACACTCTTTATTCTTCTATTTATTATTCGTAATTCAGCACTTGCCATGGTTTATTCTTCTTTTTTCTCCAATGTACTTACAAAGGCTTCAACAGCTGTTTTTAATTCCTCTTCAGGCAATTCACCTGTTGTTTTTATTGAATTAATAACATCTGAATATCTTGTTTTAACAAAATCAATCAAATCTAGCTCTGTCTGAGGAATGTCAGCTGGGTCAACTACATCTAAAAATCCCTCTGTTACTGCATAGAGTGAGATAACTTGCTCTTCCATTGGCACTGGTTGATATTGTGGTTGCTTTAATAGCTCGACAACTCTTCTTCCTCTATCAAGCTGTGCTTGTGATGCAGCATCCAAGTCTGATCCAAACTCTGCAAAGGCTTCTAACTCTCTGAACTGTGCAAGGTTAATTCTTAAAGGTCCTGAAACTTTCTTCATAGCTTTAGTTTGTGCAGCACCACCCACCCTTGATACTGATGTACCTGGGTTTACAGCAGGTCTAACACCGGAATAAAAGAGTTCTGATTCCAAATAAATCTGTCCATCTGTAATGGAAATAACATTTGTTGGAATGAATGCTGATACGTCTCCAGCTTTTGTTTCTATGATCGGTAGTCCTGTAAGTGAACCGCCACCTAACTCTTCACTAACTTTTGCACAACGCTCTAATAGCCTTGAGTGAAGATAGAAAACGTCACCAGGATAAGCCTCTCTTCCAGGAGGTCTTCTTAGTAGAAGTGATATCTGACGATATGCGATGGCTTGTTTTGATAGATCGTCAAAAACAATTAATCCATGCTCACCGTTATACATCCAATGTTGGCCAATTGCTGACCCAGCATAAGGAGCATACATCTGCAATGCAGCTGCAGCTGAGGCGGGTGCGTTTACAATTACTACTTTATCTAGAACACCCTCTTGCTCAAATCTCTCTACTACCTCTGCAACAGTTGATGATTTTTGACCAATAGCAACATAGATACATTTAACATCTGTGTCTTTTTGATTGATTATTGTATCAACTGCAACAGCAGTTTTTCCAATCTGTCTATCACCAATAATTAATTCTCTTTGTCCACGACCAATTGGAATCATTGAGTCAATAGCTTTGATACCGGTTTGCAGTGGCTCCCCAACAGGTTGTCTTTCTACAACAGAAGGAGCTTGAAGTTCTAATCGTCTTCTTTCAGTGAATTCAATAGGTCCTTTGCCATCAATTGGATTTCCTAGGGGATCAATAACTCTTCCTAAAAAGCCATCACCAACACCGATAGACAACACCTCTCCAGTTTGTTTTACAGGCATGCCTTCTTCAATATGATTTGAATCACCCATCAAAACAACACCGATAGAATCCTCTTCAAGGTTTAGTGCTACTCCAACAAGTCCCTCTGGGAATTCAAGAAGCTCTGATGCCATAACATTTTCTAAGCCTTTAACTCTTGCTACTCCATCAGCTACCGCAGAAACATAACCTACAAGATCGTCTTTTACAGAATCCTGCCAGTCACCTAGAGTCTCTTTTAATGAATCTGATATTTGTTTTGCATCAATATTAAATTCGCTCAATTTACCTACTTTCTAAAACTGTCTTTATTTCTGAGATTTTTGAGGAAATCAATCCATCAAATGTTCTCTCACCAACACTTACACTAAGTCCACCCAATACATCTGGATTAACTTCAACTTTTATTTCCACATCGGTGCCTAATTTTTTCTTCAGGGCAGTTATTAAACTTTTTTCAGTTTTTGCATCTAATTCAACAGCTGAAACAACTTTTGCAACTGATGCCCCTCTTTTTTCAGCAATGTAATTTGCGACCGAACTCTCGATATCAGAGAGGTTATCTCCAAAACCTTGAGATATTGTCAAGGTTATTAGATCAAGAGTGAGTGGTAACACTCTTTTGTCGAGTAATGAATTAACTGCCTCTATCTTCTTTTCAACAGGAATACCAAAATTTCTAAACACATCTAATGCTTCTGAGCTTTTTGAAAGTGCATTGAAAACTTGGAGGATTTCATTTTCAACTCTTTCAGCATCTTTAGATGAAGAAATAATTTCAACAATTCCTTTTGAGAAAGAATCAACAGACATTTACTTAATTCAACTCCTTAATAAACTTTTCAATTAATTTTTTTTGATCAGCTTTTGACATTGAAGAAGCTACTTTTTGAGAAATCTCAAGAGATAGGTCAGCTACCTCACTTTTTAACTCAGTTGAGACTCTTTCTTTTTCAGCATGCTTACCTTCATCAATAATTTTTTGAACTTCTGCGTCAGCGTTTGAAACTAAAGCATCATATTCTTGCTTTGATTTCTCAGCTTCTGATTTAGTACTTTCAGCTTCCTTAATCTGTCCTTCTATTTCAGCAGATCTTTTATCAAGTGTTTCGTTCATGGCAGGTAAAGCCCACTTCCAAACGAAGAAAAATACCACTGCAAAAGCTACTACTCCAGCTACCAACTCTGAAGTTGCAGGCAGTAATAAGTCAACACCTGAGCTTGACTCTTCTGCTTCCGCTAAAAATGTATCCAAATAAAACATCATTTTTAACCAACCAAAAAGAATAGAACGAATCCAATAAGGGCAAGGGCCTCGGTGAATGCGATTCCCAAGAACATTGTTGTTCTTACCATTCCAGCTGCTTCTGGCTGTCTAGCCATTGCTTGTACTGCGTTACCAGCAATAAGACCAATACCAATGCCTGGTCCAATCGCCGCTAGTCCGTATCCAATTAATGCGTATGCACTTTCCATTATCCTCCTTTAATTAATGCTCTGGATGCAGAGACGTCTGTATATAAACTGCTGACAACAAAGTAAATATGTATGCCTGCAGAATAGAAACTATTAATTCAAAACCATAAATTGCAAGACCTAATGTAAACCATGCGAGACCAACAGGGGCTTTTGATACGATATATTCGCCTACTCCAGGTTGTACAACAAAGAAATATGCGGATGCCAAGAGAAGGCTTAACATTACGTGACCCGCTACAAGGTTAGCAAATAATCGAACAGCTAAACTAAATGGTCTTACAAGTAGAACTGAAACTAACTCGATTGCGCCAACAAGAGGTTTTAAGGCTACAGGAACTCCTGGTGGCCATAGTAAGTTTGTAAAATATTTTATTCCCTCAGTTTTGATTCCGACAAAAAGAAATATTACGTAGGTGACAAGGCTTAAGAAGAGAGGAAGTGCCATGCGAGATGTAACTGGGAAATTGATAAGTGGAGTGACTTCAAATAAGTTACCAACCAAGATAAACATAAAAACTGAAATTAAATATGGTGTAAATTTCTCTCCACCTCGGCCAATTACACCGAGGGCTATTTCATCTTTCACGAAAGTAAAGATGCTTTCAACTACAGATTGAAGTCTTCCAGGAACAACTGATTTTTTTCTAAGCCCAAAAAACATTAAAACTACTGGGATAATCGCAGCTAAAAGTATAAGAATTTCTGTTCGGGAGATATCAGAAGAACCAAAGTTCCCAAATTCGAACAAAGAGTTTACATTTTCAGGTTTGCAAACAACGTTGTTTATAAAATCACAAGTCTCAGCTGCTGTTATCATTTGCCCAATCTAAGTCAGTGTCTTTTCTCTTAATTACCATAGCCATTTCTAAGAATAACATACTTAAAAACACGATTGGCACTGTCAAAGACATTGCCAATTCATCAATAGAATATAAGCTTCTCAGTAATAAGAGAAGTCCAAAAATGAAAATTAATCTGAATAAATATCCAAAAATTGCGGCGAAGTAATAAAAATTCAATGAGATTTTTGCAGCAGCATTCTTGTAGCTAGTACTAATTCAACATTCATTGATCTTGTTCTAGTTTTTTTGAAATTTTCCACATTCTTCTGAAACCATCATAAATTCCAACAAACAAAAAGATGATAACTGTGTACGGCTCAAACCCGATAAAATTTTGGACAAGTAAACCCACTAACAGACCGCTAATTATTGAAGTTGAAAACGAACTTACTGGACCGTAGTCTTCTAAATTTAATTTTCTTTGATTGTTAGACATATGGCTTGTATTGTGAAGCTAACTCTTTGACTTCATCTTTTAATTCATCAAGCTTGTTTGAATCTGATCTATTTTTTAGAATTTCTGAAATTAAATATCCTACTTTTGTTAATTCACTTTCCTTCATTCCACATGTTGTTGCAGCTGGCGTACCCATTCTTATGCCTGATGTAACAAATGGTGATCTCTCATCAAATGGAATGGCATTTCGATTTAGCGTAATTCCCATTTCATTGAGTAAAATACCTGCATCTTTGCCAGTTAGCTCTTCGTCAACACTGTTTGTATCAACTAATACAATGTGATTAGTTGTTCCCCCGCTTACAACTCTTAGACCTTCATTTATGAAAGAGTCAGAAAGGGCTGAAGCATTCTTTAAAATTTGAGCGGTATAATCTTGAAAATCTTTAGATAGTGCTTCTTTGAAGCAAACGGCCTTTGCTGCAATCTGGTTATTTAATGCTCCACCTTGTGCTCCTGGGAAAATATTTTTATCTACACCTTTTGCAAATTCCTCAGTTGATAAAATCATTCCACCTCTTGGACCTCTCAGTGCTTTGTGAGTTGTTGCAGTGACAACATCAGCATATTTCATTGGATTCTCAACAACCTTACCGGCAACAAGGCCAATAAAATGTGCGGCATCAACCATAAAATAAGCTCCAACTGAATCAGCATATACATTCTTCCAGAAAAGTTAACAGGAGAACCGTGTGTTAAATGCCCACCTTGGTCAAGAGACATACCCATAACGGTGTCACCAGCTTCTAGGAGGTTTAAGTAGACTGCCATGTTTGCTGATGATCCTGAATGAGGCTGGACGTTTGCATGATCTGCCTCAAATAATTCACATGCTCTGTCAATTGCGAGTTGTTCTATCTCATCAACAGTCTCACAACCCTCGTAATATCTTCTTCCTGGAAAACCTTCTGAATACTTGTTTGTAAGAATAGAACCTGACGCCTGCATCACTGCCTTTGATGCAAAGTTCTCTGAAGCAATTAAATGTATATGTGAGTTTTGACGTGCTAAATCATTATCAATTAATGATGCTATCTCATCATCTGTTTCAAATAATTCAGTGTTTAATGCGCCAGTATTTTCCATATCTACACTTTAACAGTAACTTGGAGGCCATTTAAGTGGCCCTTGCCTTAAAATTTCCCCACCTGTAACTCTAAAATCGACAACTGTAGATCCATCTCCATGGATTGATGTTCCCTCTAAATAATATCCAATATTGTCTTTAAACATTTCATATGCCTCACTGTCGTTCTTAGCTTCTTCGTCGCCAGAGGTATTTGCACTTGTAACTGCCAGTGGACCAATTTCATTTAATAGTTGTATAGTTAGTTCATTATCAGGAACTCTTAATCCAATTGTATTTGGATTTTTTGTACCGACGCCATCAACATATTCTTCATTGGTTTCAACAACTGCAGTCAGAGGTCCTGGCCAATAGAGATCTACAATTTCAGGCACTTGTGTAACAAGATCAAGTTGTTGTAAATATGTGTATGAGGGAATGAGTAATGAGATAGGTTTTGAGTCATCTCTTTCTTTCAATTCGAATAATTTTTCTACAGCTTCTTTTGAGTTTGGATTGACGCCTATACCGTAAACGGTTTCTGTGGGAATACCAACAACTTCATTTTTATTAATTGCATCTATTGCTTGTGAGATATTATCGCCTTGCATAAACATACCTATCTTTGTCTGCCAAGTCTTTAATTAATTCTACATCGTCATAGTTATTCAATAATTCAATTACTTTCTGGCCAAATCTCTCATCTATCTCAAGAAATATTTCAAAGTCTTTGTATTTTTTATCTTCAATTTGATTTATGAGGTTTTGAATAATGTTGATCCCATCATTATCTCCACCATCAAGTGCATTTAAAGGTTCGTAATTTAGGACTTCCAAATCAAGAGTTTCAATTTCACTGCTTGGTATATATGGTAAGTTCGCAATAATTAAGTCAAAATTACTACTACTTACTTCATTAAGTAGATCTGATTGGATGAATTCAATATTCATTCCATTAAGAGTTGCGTTTTCAGTAGCTAATTGAATAGCAAAAGGTGAGATATCGATCCCTTTTACTTCAGCTTCTGGATATAAATGTTTCATCATCAGACTTATACAACCAGAACCAGTACCAACATCTAATATGCTTTTTGGTTTTACAACCTTGTTTTTAATTATCTCGATCAAATACTCTGTTTCAGGTCTTGGAATTAATGCACGTTCATCTACTTTTAACTGGACAGTATAAAAGGGCATGAATTCTTCAATATATTGAATTGGTTCATGATTTAACCTGCGTGTAAGTAATGTTGAATATTCATTTTGATATTCTGTTTTACTACCAGAGATTTCTTGAGCTTTTTGTTTTAACCTCTCAAGTTCATGATTTGGAATAGATTTTATATCCAATTATTCCTCTAAAGTTGCAAGTCTTGTTGTTTCATTATCTGCAATCAGAGCGTCAATAAAATCACTTAAATCACCATCTAATACCTGGTCTAGTTTCTTCAGGGTTAAGTTGATTCGATGATCAGATACCCTGTTGTCTTTATAATTGTAAGTTCTAATTTTGTCAGATCGCTCACCAGAACCTACTTGTTCTTTTCTATTCTTTGCTCGTTCAGCTTCAGCTTCGTCTTGACGTGCTTTGAGCAATCTTGCTCTTAAAATTCTCATAGCTTTTTCTTTATTTTGTAATTGTGATTTTTCATCTTGACAGGAGACAACAAGCCCAGTAGGAACGTGGGTGATTCGTACGGCTGAATCTGTCGTGTTCACACTTTGTCCACCTGGTCCACTTGATCTGTAGACATCGACTTTTAAATCATTTTGATCAATATCTATATCTACTTCCTCTGCTTCAGGTAAGACAGCTACGGTTGCAATAGAAGTATGGACTCTTCCTTGTGACTCTGTTTTAGGAATTCTCTGCACTCTGTGTGCACCAGCTTCAAATTTAAGTTTTGAATAAACACCTTTAGATTTTATAGCAAAGATAACCTTGCTATATCCACCCATATCAGAATCAGTCATCTCTATCTTTTCAACATTCCATGAGTTACGTTCCGCAAAACGTGAATACATTTTAAATAGATCCCCAACCCAAATGGATGCTTCCTCACCACCTGCTCCAGGACGTATCTCTACAAGAACATCCTTCTCATCAGATGGATCTTTTGGTAGTAAGCCAACTTTTATTTTTGTAACAATGTTTTCAATCTCAGCAGTTGAGTTTTTAATGATGTCCTCATATTCACTCTTCATCTCTTCGTCGGTTTCCTCATTAAGCAACTCTTCAGCATCTGATATGTCTGAAGTTAGTGTTTCCCATTGTCTGAAAAGCTCAACAATTGAAGACATATCACTGTGTTTTTTTGCCATCTCTGCATATTTATTTGGATCACTTGAGATATCAACTTTTGAAAGATCATCTTCTAATTGTTTTTGTGACTCAACTATTGCAGTAAGTTTTTTAATTAATGTTTCATCCATGAGTTACCTCTTTTGTATTTTCAAGAAAAGCATCAAGTTCATCAGTATTTTCACTATGTTTTATACAGTTTGCCATAGCAACTCTTGCGACCTCAATCTGGCCATCAGATGGAGGTTTTGTAGTCATTTTCTGCATCCATATTCCAGGAGTGCTAAAAAATCTTGAAAAAAGTGAGCCTGAATATTGAAAATTTAATTTAAGTATCTCGTATGAAAGCATTGCAACGACAAACACATGAAGAATACGTGTTATAAGTGTCATAAAAATACTCAATGTGGGAATAAATGGAAGCGTTAACAAGCTAACAAAAACTATCAAAAATATGAATGCGGTTCCACATCGAATGTGTTCTTTAGGGAAAGTTTTGATGTGATCAAGATTAAGATCTCTGTTATTTTCAAAAGCTGCAATGGTCATATGCTCTGCACCGTGAAATTCGAATAGCTCTTGTGCATCTTTTGTTTTTCCAATGAGATAAATATAAAGAACAACGATTACTCCACGTAAAAGTCCCTCATATAATCCTTTCGATGTCTGATCTGTTT
>LUMU01000447.1_pt1 | contig 14021 bp, 16 predicted proteins | sample 729751 | NCBI WGS metagenome assembly LUMU01 (sample SAMN03860300, study PRJNA289734) | marine metagenome | biome: seawater column; feature: ocean; material: water; isolation source: Red Sea water column Station 192 - depth 100m | place: Saudi Arabia: Red Sea | collected 2011-10-15 | depth 100 m
AACTAAAGGGGTGCCGTTGTCTGAACTTTTTGAAATCACAATTTCGTTAATTGCTATTTCTTGAAGATAAACTGAAATGTTGTATTTATTAAGATAAGGCAAATCAGCATGGCAAATAGCCCAAGAAGAAAAGTTATTTGATAGTTCTATAAATTCAGTAACTTCATTACTTAAACCATTTGATTTTGAGTTAAATGTGCTGACTCCAATTTGTTTAGCTAATTCTTTTATTTCCAAATCTTTAGAAATAAAATAAATTTGAACAAATTCATTTTTAAACGAATTTACTGTGTTCTTAATTAGATTTAATTGCAATTCTTTTCTTTCAGCTAGAGATATTGATTTTGATAGTCTAGACATTGGATTTTCTAGACTTTTGATAGGTATTCCAATTAATATATTGCTATTCATATTATTAAATTTGTTATACCATGCTATTAAAGTATTTAATCAATATGGATAGAAAAACAAAAATTATTGCAACTGTTGGCCCAAGCTTAGCCAGTAAAGAAAAAATTCATAGTGCTATAAATTCAGGAGTAAATGTCTTTAGAATTAATTTTTCCCATGGGACACTAGATGAGCACAAACAATTCATAGATTGGGCAAGATCATCTAAAAATCAAGTAGCAATAATGCAAGATATTCAGGGTCCAAAAATTAGAACCGGCCAAGTTAATACAAATACGGTATTACAAAAAAGCCAAGAGATAAACTTAACCAACAAAGAAGTGGAATCATCTGATGAAATAATTTTTATTAATTATAAAAATTTATATGAAGATATAAGTGTTAATGACAGAGTTTTTATAGATGATGGTCAGATAATCCTCAAAATTACTGAAAAACAAAAGAATAAATTAAAAGCCTTAATTCTAATAGGAGGCGAACTCAGAGATAATCAGGGTGTTGCGTTTCCAGATTCAAAATTATCTGTACCTGCAATCACTGAACAAGATATTGAACATTTAAAATTTGGAACAGAACAAGATGTAGATTTTGTTGCAGTATCTTTTGTTAGAAATAGCGATGATATACAAGCTGTAAGAGAAATTATTCCTAAGGATATAAAGATTATTGCAAAGATAGAATTAAAAACTGCTCTTGAAAATATAGATGAGATTCTCAATGTTGCAGATGGAGTTATGGTTGCAAGAGGTGACCTTGGAGTGCAACTCCCAATCGAGAAGGTACCATTTGTTCAAAAACAAATTTTAGATGCTGCAAATAGGAAAGGAAAGATTTCAATAACTGCTACAGAGATGCTTCAATCTATGAAATCTTCATATAGACCTACAAGAGCAGAAGTAACAGATATTACAAATGCAATACTAGAAGGTTCGGATGCTGTGATGTTATCTGCTGAAACATCAATAGGCGATCATCCTAATAGAGTTATAGAAGTGATGTCTAATATATGTAAAGAAGTAGATTCTAGGAACGATACTTCATCTTTGCTTTCAAAAGAAGATTCTAAAGAAGATTCATTCACGACTACTTTAGCAAGAGCAGCTGTTCAAATTGCTGACGATATAGATGCAAGAGCAATTGTGGCGTTTACAGAGACTGGAAAAACTCCGCTTCTTATTTCAAACTTCAGACCTAAGGCTGAAATTATAACTTTTTCAACAAAAGATAAAACACTTAAACAATTAAATTTACTTTGGGGAGTTGAGCAATTCCCAATAGAGAAAAAGGAAACATTTTCTGAAATGCTTAAATCTGCAAATGATTTCCTTGTAAAAGAAAAAAAATATAATAAAGGTGATAAAGTTATTGTTGTTGCTGGTACACCTCCGAATGTGGAAGCAGCAACAAATTTAATCAGAGTACATAATATAGGAGATGTATAGTGGGTCAGATTATTGAAGTAAAAACTACTAAGGTCAATAAAACATTAATTTTTGATTTAAACAGGTCAGTATCTGGTCAAGAAGGCATGACTTTTAATAATATTTCTGAGGCTTCTTTAATTCCCGACGTAAGTGGACAATTAGCTTTAAAGCTTTTTCAACAAATTGATGATATAGATACAATTTTTATTCAATCAAACATGGTAACAATTAATTTTCAAAGAAACATTGGAAATGATACTTCACATGTAGAAAACACATTACAGAACTTTTTTATTTTTTACGGTGAAGAAGAATGAAAATTGGTATTACTGGGGCTTCTGGATTTATTGGCAAAAGAATTGTAAAAAAACTTGAAGAAGATGGTTTTGAAGTATTTAAATTCGTCAGAAGAGATGTTCAAAATGAAAATTAAATATTCTGGAGCCCATCAAAACAGGAAATTGATATAGAAAAATTTCAAACTCTTGATGCAGTTATTCATTTGGCAGGCGAGTCTTTAGCTCCAAAAGATATCTTTGGTTTCTTACCTTTGAGTGGAGGAAGATGGAATAAGGAAAAAAAGTCAAGAATATATTGGTCTAGAAAATGGGCATCCGACTTATTTGTAAAAACTTATAATGAAAGCGAAACCTATCCGAAAATATTTATTACAGCTTCTGGAACAACTATTTATGGGGATCATGGTGATGAAGTTATTACAGAATCCACAACTAAGTTTAATAGAGGTACCTTTGACCAATTAGTAGCTGAAGAAGCATGGGAATCACCACTTTCGAATATAAAACATAAAGATGTTCGTATTGTTAAAGCCAGAAATGGATTCATTTTAGGAAAAGGCAACATTGCAACACAGCTAATTACTTTAACAACGAAACTTAATTTATCTGGACCTCTAGGAAAAGGAGATCAATATTGGTCATGGATTTCAATAGAGGATGTTATAAATGCCTATAAATTTTGTTTAGAAAATAGTGACATTTTTGGACCTGTCAATTTTGTTTCTCCAGTGCCAATTACACAAAAAGAGTTTTCAAATAGATTTGCGAAAGTATTTAAAAAATTCTCGGTATTACCAGCACCACAAATTGCAATAAATTTACTTATGGGTTCTGAATTGGCGCATGGATTGATCTTCTGTAGTCTTAGAATAATTCCTGAAAAATTGTTAAAAGAAGGATTTAGTTTTGAGTATCCAGTTATTGAAGATTATGCAAAGGCTTTGAGAGATGAGTAAAAGCTACGAAGAGAGAATGGCAGAAAAATACAATTTTCTAAAAAAAGATAAAAACACATCCTCAGAAGTCACTAACAAAAATACTGAACATGATGAGGAAGTTTCAAATGATGAAGTTATTGATGTAGAAGGCCAAGAAGATAGCCTTCTTGTCCCATTAGATGCATGGAATACTGTTCTGAATCAACTTGGAAATTTACATGAGGCCAGTCAGCAGATGGCTGAAGCAAGAGAGAGAGCAGCAAAAGCAGAAGCAGAAGCAGAATTTCTTAGAGAAAAATTAAAAAATACTAGAGAACAGCTTGAGAAATAATATAAAAAGATATTATCAACAATATAATTAGTGACCCCATTGCAACATTTCTGCCTAAATTTAGTCCATCAACTATAAAACCCCAAAGTAATGGACCTAGTATTGTCGCAAACCTTCCAATCGTTGAGTACAACCCATAAAACTCTCCAAGATGTTTCTCTGGTGAGAGTCGAGTCATAAATACTCTATCAACTGCAAAAATTCCACCAATATTAAACCCTCCTAAAACTCCAGTGACATAAATCAACCACATTTGATCAAATTCAGTTGCAACAATTGCTAGTGAAAGTGAAATAATCCAGCAAAATATACTGATTAAGATTAATCTTCTAGGTCCATATTTATCAGCAGCTTTTCCAAAGACATATCCACCAATAATGGAAATCACTATTGCTAATGCAAGAATGTTCTGGCTGTCTGCAGGAGTTAGTCCAGCTTCTTCGACTAAATATACTGCTAGTAAACCACTGATGAGAGTATTGATTGCATCAGCATAGAAAAATCTTCCTACAAGAAATCTCGTGAGACCCTTATATTGCCTAGTATGCTTCCACGACTTTATAACAACATTTAATGAATTCAAAATACTTATTTTTACTTTTTCTGTACTCACAAATTTTTCTTCTATAAAAATAAATGCTGGTAGAGAAAATATTAAAAACAATATTGCAACCGATCTAAATATTTCTACATAGCTATATCCAAAATTTTGCAAAACTGTGGCAACACCAAAACCTATCAAAGAACCTATGTATCCAAAAGCAACACCCATTCCTGAAATTTTTCCTCTGTTTTCTTCCGTGCTAACAGAAATGAGAAGTGCATCGTAAACAACTGATCCTAGATTGAAACCAATAAGTGAAATAACAAACAACAGAACAGAAATTTGTACTGTAAATGTTCCCAATAAAAATGTAGAGATGATACACATTATTGTCATTAATAAAAGAAGCCTCTTTTTTCCCTCTGATCCGTCTGACTTCCTACCAACCCATGGACCAAGAATTGCAACTATTATCATTGCACTTGATGTAGCAAATCCAAGCTGTTGGTCAGTCCATCCTTTTTCACTTACTAACCAAACTGAAAAATATAAACCTGGTATTACAAACGCATAAACAGTGTTTGCAAGATCAAAAAGTAACCAAGAAATTAAACTTTTTGGCTTTACTTTATCCATTTAGTTCTTCAACTGCCTTATTGAGACGTTCAAGACCCTCACTTAATTCATCATCGCTAAGGGCATAGGATAATCTCATATACCCGGGTGCACCAAATACTTCTCCTGGAACAAATGCAATAAAATATTTATCGAGTAGCCAATTACAAAAATCTATGGATGAATTTATACCTTCATAATTTCCATTGCAGTATTGGCTGACATCAACAAATAAATAGAATGCACCAGTAGGGTTACCGACGCTTATATTATTTATTTCATTAATTTCATTAATATTTTCAATTGCATAAAGTCTTCTTCTATTAAATGATATTTTCATTTCTTCAGTCACATCAAGTCCATTTTTTAATGCAGTCTCTGCAGCTATCTGAGATATATTTGAAACATTAGATGATATTTGAGATTGTATTTTTTTAGCTAATCCTATGACATTTGAGTTAGCAACCAACCACCCAACTCTCCAACCGGTCATAGCATATGCTTTAGAAACACCATTTATAATTATTGTATTTTTTAATTCTTTGTCATACTGTCCTGGTGAAGGTGATGTCTTACCTTCATATACTAAGTGCTCATATAACTCATCAGATAAAATCCAAATATCGTTTTCAAATACCCAATTATATATTTCCTCTGATTCCTCTTTTGAATAGACCACACCCGTAGGATTTGATGGAGAACACCAAATTAATAATTTTGTTTTTGAATTTTTTGCCTTTTCAAGATCCGAAACTGAAATTTTAAAATTATCTTTTTTGTCAGGTTTAATAAAAACCGGTTCACCACCAGCAAGTTTTACCGCTTCAGGATAAGTTGTCCAATAAGGTGCAGGAATTATTACTTCATCGCCAGAATCTAAGATTGACATTAGTGCTGTAACAATAGCTTGCTTTCCACCATTAGATACAACAACATTATTTTCAGTAATTTCTACACCCGAATATTTAAACGTTGTTCTTGATATTTCTTTTCTTAAAGATTCAAGTCCCGCAACAGGGGAGTATTTGTGATTTTTTGGATCATCGGCAGCAATTTTTACTTCATTAACTACATAGTCTGGTGATGCAAAGTCTGGTTCACCTGCTCCAAAACCTATAACTGGCTTACCTTCTTTTTTTAACTCTCGGGCTTTATTTGAAATTGCCATAGTTCCCGAAGGATTAATTTTATTATCTAATTTTGATATATCCATAACTTAATCTTTCAGAGTTATTTTAATAAAGTTATTCATTAAATACGTTTCATAAATATTAAACTATAAAAAATGGAACAAATATTATATGGTGCTCCTGTAGCAAAACAGCTTGACGAAATAAGTTTAAAAATATTTCAGGAAGTCAAATCGAATAATAAATCTCCACATATGACTGCTATTACTGTTGGTGACAAGCTGAGGAATTAGGAGTTGAATTTAATTGGATAAAACTTGATAAAAATACGAGTCAAGAAAAACTTAAAGAACTAGTTGAAACTGAATCAAAAAATACAGATGGTTTGATTATCCAGTTACCTTTACCAGATCATTTAAGTTCTGAAGATGTAATAAACTGTATTCCCCCAGATGTAGATGTCGATGGTCTTACCTCTTATAATTTAGGAAGCTTGTTTTCAAATGAATATAAATTAATTCCTGCAACATCATTAGCTGTACTTGAATTATTAAATTTCTACCAAATCAAGACTGAAGACAAAGCTATTGTTATTGCTGGTCGTTCAAGATTAGTGAGTTCGCCTTTAGCTAAGATACTATCTTCAAAGAGTTACAACGCTAATGTAACAGTCATTCACAGCAAGACATCCAATCAAAAACAATTTATAACTCAAGCTGATATTTTTATATCAGCAGTAGGTTCTGCAAAGCTTTATGATTCTTCCTACTTTAAACAAGGTGCGACCATCATAGATATAGGAATATCATCTGTTGATGGAAAAACTTATGGCGATATTGACACTCAAAATATAAGTGAAGTAGCGAGTTATCGATCTCCATTTCCTGGTGGAGTAGGGCCAATAACTGTCTCAGCTCTATTTTTTAATTTGTCTAGGCTAGTAAAAACTAACTAGCGTTCCACTCTTCTTCGCTAATTCTTTTATCCATATCTACATTTCTCAATATTAGAAAGCCAATTAGAAAGAAAGAAGTTATAACTGGTAAAGATAATCTTGGATTTCCTGTCGATGCACTGACGTAAGCATATATGAGTGGACCCCATATTGCTGAAAACCTTGATAGCACTGAAAAGAAACCCATAAATTCACCTTCAGCACCTTTCGGTAGCATAGCCGCATAAACACTCCTGCTTACAGATTGTAAACCTCCCATACCCATTGCTGTCACTATTCCCATTACGATAACTGGTATTAATTGTTTTTCAGGTACGAAATATGCGGCGTTGCCCACAAGAAATAGAAGAAACATGGTGTAATAGAGCACATTCTTTTGTCCAATTTTTGTGGCTAAATTACCGGCTAATTTTGCTCCAAAATAAGCAACAAACTGAACAACTAAAAACACTATTAGTACTTGAGTTTGATCTAACAATAACACTTCTGTAAAGAACGCAGCTGACATATTTATTAAAGTTTGCAAACCATCCCAGAAAAAAATGTATGAGATTAAGAAATAAAGTAAAAATGGAAATTTTCTTATCTTTTTTAGAGTTGTGAAATTTCTACTGTAAGCATTTGCAATAGAAACTTTACCAGATTTTGTTTCTACAATATTCATCCTTGAAAAACTGAATACAGAAAATATTAACCACCATAATCCAGATTTTGAGATCGCAATTTTGGATGCAAGAGCAGTATCAATACCTAACATATCTGGACCTAAAAGGATTATTACAAAAGATAGAATTAAATCTGTCCCACCTCCTAAGTAACCGAGGGCGTAGCCTCTTGCAGAAACTGAATCAATTGTGTCATCAGTAGTTATATCTTTTAATACACTGTCATAAAAAACATTAGATCCAGTCGCACCTAATTGTGCTAAGAAATAAATTCCAAGAGTGAAAAGTACATCACCAGAATTTGCAAAATAAAAAGTTGAAGCAAATATTGCACCTCCGAATGCAAAAATTTTAAAGAACCGCATTCTATTTCCAGACATATCTGCGATTGCTCCTATTGTTGGCATTATTAAAAAGAAAATAAATAAGGCTGAACCAATTGCAAATCCCCAAACTTCTGCACCTGTATATACATTTCCTCTAAATTCAAAACCTTCTTCAGGAACAATTACACTTACAAAATAAACAGGCAGTACAGCACCTAAAATAGTTGTTTCATAAGCAGATTTTGCCCAATCGTACATCGACCAGCCAAATATTGTTCTTTTATTATTTTTTTCGTTCATAATCCCCCTTAATAATGACTTTAATCAAAATATTTATCAGATGAAGAAAAGAAAGTTATTTTTAATTAAAGTACCCGCTATATTTATAAATGTTTTTAATTATAAAGGTTATGTAAATGGGTTTTAAATGTGGAATTGTGGGATTGCCAAATGTTGGAAAATCAACATTATTTAATGCTTTAACTCAAGCAGATATAGAGTCTGAGAATTATCCATTTTGTACAATAGAGCCAAATGTTGGAGTAGTTACTGTTAATGATTCGAGACTAAATGAACTCTCAGAAATCGTAAATCCTAAAAAAACTATTCCTACTATAATGGAATTTGTAGATATTGCCGGTTTAGTTGAAGGTGCTTCAACAGGAGAAGGTTTAGGAAATCAATTCTTATCAAACATTCGAGAAACAGATGCAATTGTACATGTAGTAAGAGCTTTTGAAAATGATGATATTGTACATGTTTCTGGAAAAGTATCACCAATAGATGATATTGAAATTATTAACACAGAGTTAATATTGTCTGATTTGAGCGTTGTCGAAAAGTTATATCAAAAAGCTCAAAAAAACACTAAGTCAGGACAAAAAGAGGGAATGCCAATGAAAGAATTGCTAGAAAAAATTTTGTCTGCACTTAAGGAGGGGATAAGTGTAAGAAAGCTCACTTTTGGTGAAGAAGAGTTAGTCTTACTTAAAAGCTTCCAACTTTTAACGTTAAAGCCTGTACTTTATGTTGCAAATGTAAACGAGAATGGATTTGAAAATAATCCATATTTGAGTTCAATTCTAGATTATGCAAAAGAAGAAAATTCTAAAGTTGTTCCAATATGTGCTGAAATAGAAGCAGAAATCTGCGAATTAAATACTGAAGAAAAGGAAGAATTTTTGTTAGAAATGGGACAGAGTGAATCAGGTTTAGATAGATTAATTAAAGCAGGCTATAACTTACTTGGTCTACAAACCTACTTCACAGCTGGAGAGAAAGAAGTAAAAGCATGGACAATAAATGTAGGAGATACTGCTCCAGTAGCTGCAGGTAAAATCCATACTGATTTCGAAAAGGGCTTTATACGTGCTGAAACTATTTCGTTTAATGATTTTATAGAATACAAAGGTGAAAAAGGTTCAAAAGATGCTGGTAAATTAAGAACAGAAGGCAAAGATTACATAGTCAAAGATGGAGATGTAATGCATTTTTTATTTAACTTATAACATAAAATTGTAGTGTTTCTAATAGCTACTATATATTTAATCCAAATAAGATTTTCAAAGTTGTTCTTTAACTAAAATGAATATGTAGCATAATAAGCACGTGAAAGTAATAATTGTAGGAGCACACGGAGAAGCAAAAGAGCTGATCAATAGGGTTAGCTCCGGATGGTCTATTTCCGTAATTGATTTAGACCAAGAAAAATTAAGAAATTTCACAACAAATAGACAAATAGACAAAATTCAAGGTGATGCTACATCCTCATTGGTGCTAAAAAAAGCTGGACTTGATGAAGCCACTGCAATAGTAACCTTGACATTAAGTGATGAAGTTAATTTGGAAATTTTGAAAATTGCTAAACAAAATAATATATTAAGACTTTCTTCAATTATTAATGACTCATCTCATATTGATAAATTTAAAGAATTAGACGTTGAATTAGTTGAGCCTGATATTTTACTAGCAAGAAGATTTGAACATATTCTTGAACCTAGAAGAGTTGTATCCCAAGCTTTTGCAGGTGGAAGAGCTGAAGCGCTTGAAATCGAAATCAGTTCAGATAGTCCAGTTAGAGGAAAAAAACTAAGAGAAATTGGTTCAGATTATTATATTGTTGGTGCATTGTTAAGAAAAGGCAAAGTGATTATTCCTCATGGTGATACAGAAATTGAAACTGGAGACCTTGTTACTATAGTTCTACAATCAGGTGCATTTTCTAATGTGATTAATCTTTTCTCAGGTTCAGAATCTCGCTTTCCTCTAGAATTTGGAAAAGATATTGTTGTCGTTCTAGATAATGAAAAGAATTTAAAAAACTTATCTGAGTCTGAATTTTTCATAAGAAATACAAAGGCAACTTCACTTAAGTTAATTACAAAGGAAGATTTGTTCGATAATAATTTAGAATCTACTGAAGAGACTTTAAAGGCTGTTCTGAAAGATCAAGAATTTGACATTACATATAAAAATAAAATTTCCAATAAGGATTTAGAGAATTTTATTAATGAAAATTCAATTGGAACAATTTTTTATCCAGTCGAAGACAGTATTTCAAAATCAAAAATAAAGTCACTGATTAGCATTGCTAACAAATCAAAAATTCCTGTTCTATTTTCAAGATCAACCTATCCATACAAGACTATTGGATTATTGATCAATGATAATTTTGATGAAAATAGTTCAAATGCAATTGCATTTGATTTATCTTCAACAATGTCAGCCAAGTTAGTTGGAGTTATCATTAATCAACCAACTTTTTTGCAATCAGATGGTGAACAAAAAGTATCTGATACCGTTCAAAAACTTCAAGATCTAGCACTTTCACATGAAGTTCAACTTGATTTTGAAAATTTTGAAGGCAATGAAGCAAAAATATTTACTGATCAAACATCAAGTTATGATCTTTCAATAATCGGTTCAAATTCTTCACAATCTTGGCAGGATAGAAAAGTTATTGAATTTGTATCTACAAACTCTAATTCATCTGTTCTTTATATACCAAGGTAAATATGGAAGAATTTCAAGCTGAATCGTTAGTAATTATATCTTTAGGAGCATTTATTTTGCCTCTTGTTGCTCAGAGGATAAAGATACCAGGAATAGTTCTTGAAATTGCTTATGGAATTACTGTTGGTCCGATTTTAGGGATTGTTGAAACTTCTGAATTCATATCTGGTTTAGCGATTTTAGGATTTCTTTTGCTAATGTTTTTATCTGGATTTGAGATTGAACTAGATACATTTCGTGAAAAGGGAGTAAAAACACTAGCACTTCCCATGTCAATATATCTATTGACAGTTGCAACTTCTTTTTATCTTATATCAAATCTTGGATATCCAATATTTCTCGCACTAGTTTTGTGTACAACAAGTGTAGATATAGTTATTACAATTTTACGAAGTGACGACACAATTAAGACAGCTTATGGGCAGACTTTATTTATGGTTGCATTGCTTGCTGATATACTCACTCTCTTAGCAGCTACAGTTTATGCATCCTTTATAAGAGCTGGAGGCCTTTCTATTTCAAATTTAAATGTAGTCCTATATTTTGTAGTTGTTATTTTAATTCTAAGAATTATAAGAAGAGTTGCTTGGTGGAATCCTCAACTATTTTCTAGAATGTTTGACGGAAACGATCCTGATGAACTTGGAATAAGAAGCTCACTAGCTCTTATGTTAACTTTAGTTGGGGTTTCAGTAATTTTTGATATTGAACCAATTCTTGGAGCTTTTCTTGCTGGTACTATATTTGCATTCATTTTTTCTAACCGAGGTACATTAGAAAGTAGTTTGAAGGGATTTTCTTATGGATTTCTCATACCAATATTTTTTATCAATATTGGTCTGAATTATGATATAAGCGTATTTTCAAATACTCAATTTTTTGTAGATGTAGGATATCTTTTTTTAATAGCTGTAGGTGTGAAATTCTTACCATCAGTATTATTAATATTTTCAAAAATCAAATTTAGAGATATTATTGCTGGTGGTTTTTTACTTTCAGCAAGATTTAGCTTGATTATTGCAATGGCAGAAATAGGAGTACATTTAGATCTAATATCAGTTGAGCTAGAGCAGCAGATAATTCTGTTAGCTGTAATTACTGCTACTTTTTCACCAATACTATTTAGAATTTTTAGAAGTAAAGCTAATTAATGAATTTCAAAATTTCTTTATTTTTTAAGGGAATGTTAATGGGTATAGCCGAGATAATACCTGGTGTTTCTGGTGGTACATTAGCTTTTATAACAGGTATCTATCAAGAACTTATCAACTCAATAAAATCAATAAATATTGAATCAATTAGGGTTTTGACTAAATTTCAGTTTAAAAAATTTTGGACAAATATAAATGGAAGTTTTCTATTAACTTTATTAATTGGAATGATTACATCAATATTCAAAAAGTATAAGTGATTTTAATTTTCAAAATTATTGTTGGTTGTTTTTAGGACTAGTTGTTTCGGGCTATATTTCCTTAGTAGCACCATCATCAAGTCCAAACTCAAGTTTTTTTATTTTCTTATCTGGTGCAGTTGCTATTTCAGCAATGATTTTGCCAGGGATTAGTGGTTCTTTTATCCTTGTTTTTTTGTCAAAATATGAGTTTATATTAAATGCACTTAATAGTTTCGACATAAATATATTGAGTGTATTTATTTCTGGTTGTATTTTTGGATTGATAACGTTTAGTAGATTGTTGTCGTATTTATTTAAAAATTTCAATGATATTGTTATAAGCACACTTGTAGGATTTTTATTAGGATCGTTAATTAAAATATGGCCATTTTATGAAGTTGTTGAGTATGATTTAAACAACAATCCTATTTATACAACCCCTGTATTTCCTACAACAGAATTGCTATCCGAGATTGTTTACTTTACTATCTTTTCATTAATTGGAATTTTTATAATGTGGGTTTTAGAAAAGAAGTTTATAGGAATTAGTAAATCTAATTAAGCTAGTAAAATAGAAGTATGAGATTAGGATTACCAGAATTATTAATTATTTTGTCGATATTGTTATTGCTGTTTGGAGCTAAAAGACTTCCAAGTGAAACTGTCACAGAATTATCAACTGGAGAAGAAGTTTATGAAGCAAGATGCTCTGCTTGTCATGGTGCAGATCTCGAGGGTAGAGTAGGCCCTGCATTAGATGCTGATAGTTCATCTGCTAGCATGCCAGATTCATATTGGGTACAAACAATTACGATGGGCAAAGGGTCAATGCCAGCACAAAGATTAACAGATAATGAGGTTCAATTAGTTATTGATTATATAAAATCTGGAGGTAAAGTATCTTCAATAAAGAAAAAATATTCAATGAATAAGGATGTTGAAGCAGAGCTTAGTGAAATAATGGTAAAACATCATGGATAAGAAAAATATACTTAAGAAGTTACAAGATGATAATTATTATTATGGAGATTATGGAAAGAAGTTCCTAAGTAATAGTGATATTGGAACTTTATTAAGTAATCCATTAGCGTTGGGAAAAGAGGTTAAATCCTCTCCTGCAATATTAATTGGAAGATACTTCCATACTGCATTGCTCGAACCAGATAAGTTAAAAGACTTTAAAGTCATTGCTGCCGCAACGAGAAACACAAAAGTCTATAAAGAACAATCTGAGGGAGAGCTTTGCTTATTGCAGAGTGAAGTTGATATGGTAAAATCAATGACAGATAGAATTCTTGATACACAAATGTGTGTGGATTTGATTAGAAATGTAGATTCATTTCACAAGTGTAAGTATGAAGTACCTATGATAACAGAGTTATATGGGAATAAGTGGAAAGGTAAAGCAGATGTTGTTAATCATGAAGAAGCATTAGTTATTGATTTGAAAACAACAGCCGATATATAAATTGTTTGGGTATGATTTTATATTTATAGTAATAGATAAAAATACTAATCAGATAGGATTATTTGAGTGCTCAGAAGAGTTCTTAAGATCTGGAGAAAGGAAAGTAGAGAAAGCATCTGAAGTATATAATCTATTTTTTAAAGACAAGGATTTCGATCCTAGTCAATATTTTATTAGTGAAACACTTTAATTTAATATATTATGGCAAGAACTAGAAAAAGAACCTGTGATGTAACAGGTATGAATACAAGTGTAAATAACTTTTACACAAACCAAAGCCACGTGAAAGCCGTGGATAATTTAAGAAGACTAACTGGAGCTACTAAGAGCCAGATGTCTAGAATGTTTAACCAATTAAGTACATATTAATATGGCAGGAATTGTAAAAACAAGTATAAACCTTTCAGCTATACCTAAAGATAAAATTATCGTAGGTAAGAAAGGTAAATATCTTCCTATTGCGATTACAGTAAATGACGAACCTGATCAATTTGGAAATCAAGGTCCAGT
>LUMU01000330.1_pt1 | contig 13910 bp, 13 predicted proteins | sample 729751 | NCBI WGS metagenome assembly LUMU01 (sample SAMN03860300, study PRJNA289734) | marine metagenome | biome: seawater column; feature: ocean; material: water; isolation source: Red Sea water column Station 192 - depth 100m | place: Saudi Arabia: Red Sea | collected 2011-10-15 | depth 100 m
CGGGCGAACTGCCGGCCGCCTTTGTCGAACTGGTGTCGGGCGCGAGCGTGACGGAAGACGAGCTGCTGGACTATGCCAAGGCGCATATTTCGGAACGCGCCGCCGTGCCGAAGTACATCGAGATCATGCCTGAATTGCCCAAGACCGCTGTGGGTAAGGTGTTCAAGCCGGACCTCAGGAAATCCTCGATCAAGCGCGTCTATGAAGAGGCGCTGCGCGAGGCGGGGCATCCGGTCGAGGTGGTCGAGGTCTACGAGGACAAGAAACTGGGTCTCGTGGCGCGGCTCAAGGCCACGGGCGCGGTGGACAAGGCCGCCGTCGAGCACAAGCTGGGCGAGTTCACCCGGCCCTACGAATGGGTCGCGTGACAGGGTTTGCTCCCGCTTGAGAAATGTCTCCCGGCCCGGAGTGGCCGGACCGGGAGCATTGCATTACCGTTGCAACCTCGCCTCTCGTAGTGACTCGATGCGCTGCACTGTCAATGCAGCTTGTCGGCGAGGTTGATCGACACCACCTGATTGTCGATCCCGTCAATGTGCATTACCCGTCCGGCGGCCACGGTATCTAGCCCGCAGCGCCGCGCCCACCGCGGTCGAGACCACGCCGTCGATGCCGGCCAGGCCACGGTTGGCCAGCACCTTGCGGCGGTCGCCGACGGCCCAGCCCCGGACCATCAGGTCGAGGTCGCGCACGGGGTTGGAGGGGCCGACGACCAGCAGCCCCCCAGGAGGTACGGCGGAGGCGACCGCCCCGGCGACCTCGTGCGGAGTCAGGTCCGGCTCGGCCGCGAGCAGCCGGTCGAGCTGGGCGCCCACCGAGCGGTCGGCGGCCTGCCACTCCTCGAGCCAGCCGGGGTCGCACGCGGCCTGGTCGGGGTGCGGCTCGCCCCAGCCGATCTCGTGGTCGACGACGAAGGGGCGCTCGCTCCACACCCCGGGCGTCGGCGCCGACAGCACCTCGACGTCGGGCCGGGCGAGCAGCGCCTGCACCGGCCGGGACAGTGTGGGGTGCCCCATGACGACGACCCGCTCGACCCGCTCGGCGAGCGACGAGCCCAGCAGCAGGCGGTAGGTCCGCAACGGCGTGCATCCGGTGCGGCAGCCGGCGCTGGGCTCGGCCAGCAGCGGCCAGCCGACGCGCTCGGCCAGCACCCGGGCCGGGGGCCCGGCGTCGTCACCGGCCACGACGACCGTCCGCTTCGCGGGGTCGATCGGCTCGAGGTGCCGACCGCGCCACGGGTGCTGCACGCGCGGCGGCTCGGCGACCTCGGGCAGGTCGGTCCAGGCCGCCTCGGGCACCAGCGGGTCGTCGAACCGGACGTTGAGGTGGGTGGGCCCGCCCTCGGCGAGCGGGGGCACCGGGTCGTCGGGCCCGAGGTCGAGGGTCGGCACCAGCGGTCCGAACACCCCGACCTGGTCGGTCGTCTGGTTGGCGCCGGTGCCGCGCAGCCGGGCGGGCCGGTCGGCGGTCACCGCGACGACCTCGACGCCGGCGTGGGCGGCCTCGAGCAGCGTGGGGTGCAGGTTGGCGACGGCGGTGCCCGACGTGCAGACCACGGCCGCGCGGGCACCGACCTTGGTCAGACCCAGCGCGAGGAACGCGGCGGATCGCTCGTCGATGCGGGTGTGCAGCCGCAGCAGCCCGGCGCGGGCGGCGTCGAACAACGCGAAGGAGAGCGGGGCGTTGCGCGAGCCGGGGGCGACCACGACCTCACGGACGCCGGCCTCAAGCAGCGCGGTGACGACGGCGCGGGCGGTGGCGGTCGAGGGGGGCACGAGCGGCGATCCTGCCGCAGGGCCCGCACCTCGGCCAGCCGTGCCTCCCAGTGCGCCACCCGGTCCGGGGCGGCCGCCAGTCGGTCGAGGGCCGCCCGATCGACGGTGGGTCGCGTCACCGGCAGCGCACCGTCGACGGGCAGCAGCGGCTCGACCGCGGGGTCGTCGGTCAGCAGCGCCACGGTTGCCAGGCCGCAGGCGTGCGGCAGCTCGGGCAACGCCGCGGCCAGCGCGACGCCTGCCGCGATGCCCACCGAGGTCTCCAACGCCGACGAGACCACCACGGGCAGGCCGATGTCCCCGGCGGCGCGGTCCAGCACCGGCAGCCGACGCAGCGCGGTGTCGACGTCCCAGAGCCCGTTGACGTCGATGCGCACCAGCCCGTCGGGGCCCAGCGCGTCGCGCACCGCCTCGAGGCGGGCCTCGTCCTCGGTCTCGTCCTGTCCGGGCTCGGCGACCTTGACCTTGGCGGTGCGGCAGCCGGAGCGCGCCACGATGTCGTGCGCCCGCTCGGGGCCGACCGCGGGGACGGTGACGTTGACCGGCACGCGGTCGCGCAGCGGCGCCGGCCAGTCCCCCGCCGCGGCCTCCTCGGCGCAGCGCAACCACGGCTCGGCGACGGCCGGGGCGTACTCCAGGAACGGGCTCCACTCGCCCCAGCCGCCCGGTCCCTCGAGCAGCACGCCCTCGCGGACGGTGATGCCGCGGAAGCGGGTCGTCATCGGCACCGACCACACGTGGGGGCTCACGCCGGCTCCCCGACCAGTCGCCCGAGGGCCAGGCGGTCCGGCTTGCCGTTGGCCAGCAGCGGGATGTCTCGCACCTCCACCACCTGGCGCGGGGCCCACGAGCGCGGGCGCTCGGCGGCCACCCAGTCGCGCAGTTCCTGCGTGGAGGGGGCGGCACCGTCGCGCGGCACCACGAACGCCACCAACCGGCGCCCCCACTCCTCGTCGGGGACCCCGAGCACCTCCGCGGCGGCGAGGTCCGGGTGCTCCCGCAGTCGCGCGGCCACCGCCGGGCCCGGGACGTTGACCCCGCCGGTGACGACCACGTCGTCGACCCGACCGAGCACCTGCAGACGACCGTCCTCGTCGAGGCGGCCGGCGTCGGCGGTGTGGAACCAGCCGTCGACCAGCACCTCGGCGGTCAGCTCGGGGTCGCCGTCGTAGCCGTCGAAGATCGTGGGCCCGGCCAGCCGGATGCGACCCGAGGGTCCCAGCGCGACCGCCACACCGTCGAGCGGGACGCCGTCGTAGACGCAGCCGCCCGCGGTCTCGGCAGCGCCGTACGTCGCGACTACGCGCACCCCGGCCGCCTCGGCGCGGGCACGCAGCGCGGGATCTACCGGCCCCCCGCCGAGCAGCACGGTGTGGAAGGTCCGCAGCGCCCAGGTGTCGTCAGAGGTGCCTCCCCGGCCGTCCCCCGCCGACAGCATCCGGTGCAGCTGCGTGGGGACGAGCGAGGTGAGGCGCGGCACCGTCGGGTGCTCGCGCAGCAGCGCCGCGGTCGCCTCCGCGAAGCCCGCGTGGTCCTCGGCGAGGACCGGTCGGTGCCCGGCGAGCCAGGACCGGCACACGACCTGGGCACCGGCGACGTAGGTCGGCGGCAGGGTCAGCAGCCACGCCCCCTCCGCGCCGAGGCGCGCGCGGGTCGCCCGCGCCGACGCGAGCACCGCCCCGCGGCTCAGGACGACGCGCTTGGGTCGGCCTGTCGAGCCGGAGGTCGTCACGACCAGCCGCTCGTCGTCGTCGCGCTCCAGCCACCCGGTGAGGGCACGCACGGCGTCCGCGGCGCTGCCCTGGAGGTCCATGGCGACGAGGCTAGCCGCGACGCCCGGGTCGGCCCGTGCCGGGACGCCCCCGGTCCACCGTGTTGAATGGCTGCTCGTGGCAACCCCAGGACAGTGGCTCGCCGGCTCTCGGCCCCGCACCCTCCCGGCCGCGGTCTCACCGGTGCTCGCGGGCACGGCCGTGGCGGCGTACGTCGACGAGCCGGTGTGGTGGAAGGCGGCCCTGGCCCTCGTGGTCAGCCTGGCGCTGCAGGTCGGCGTCAACTACGCCAACGACTACTCCGACGGCATCCGCGGCACCGACGAGGACCGCGTCGGCCCGATGCGGCTGGTCGGATCCGGTGCCGCGGCCGCGGGGGCCGTGAAGCGTGCCGCGTTCCTGGCCTTCGGCGTGGCCGGCGTGGCCGGCCTGGTGCTCGCCGCCGCGACCGCGTGGTGGCTGCTGGCCGTCGGTGCGGTCTGCGTGCTGGCCGCCTGGTTCTACACCGGCGGGTCCAGGCCCTACGGCTACCTCGGGCTCGGCGAGGTGATGGTCTTCGTCTTCTTCGGCCTGGTCGCCGTCGTGGGCACGACCTACGTCCAGACCCGCACCTGGGAGCCCGCTGCGCTCTGGGCCGCGGTCGGCGTCGGGGCGCTGGCCTGCGCGATCCTCGTCGTCAACAACCTGCGCGACATCCCCACCGACACCCTCGCCGGCAAGCGCACGCTCGCGGTCAAGCTCGGCGACCGCGGCACCCGCACGCTGTACGCCGGCCTGGTGGCCGCGGCCGCGCTCGCCGTCGTGGCCCTGGCCGCGACGACCACGTGGTGGGCGCTGCTGGGGCTGGGTTTCCTGCTGCCCTCGGTGGCCGGGCTGCGGACCGTCCTCGGTGGCGCGACCGGACCGGCGCTGGTGCCGGTGCTCCAGTCGACCGGGTTCGCGCAGCTGGTGTGGGCGGTGCTCAGCGGCGTACCGCTGTTCTGGGTCTGAGCAGCGGCCCCGACCTCAGTCCGCGTCCTCCTTGGACTTCATCTCCTCGAAGCGGCTCGTGGCTGCCCGGGCCCGCTCGTCGACCTTGCGGGCCAGCGCCTCGCGGGGGCCGTTGAGCAGCACGTAGGAGCCGATGCCGCTGATCAGCAGGGCGATGACGAAGCCCGCCAGCAGGTTGGCCTCACCGGCGATGAGCACCCACAGCCCGAGCACGACGCCGAGGGAGGCGAGGAAGAGCAGGATGCGCAGACCGGTGTAGACGAGGAACTCCTTCACGTCGTTCAGGGTAGGCGGTCACCACCGCCGACCTAGAGTGGAGGTGTGCTGAAGTTCCTGCTGGTGGTGGCGCTGGTCGCGGTCGCGGTCTACCTCGTCGTCCGTGCCGCCCAGCGCGGCACCCTCCGACCGTCCCGTCCGGCGCCCACGCCCCGTCCGCGACAGATCGCGCCCGACGACGACGAGGACTTCCTGCGCGACCTCGACCGGCGCAAGCCGCACGGCGAGGACGACGACCCGGACACCCCGACCCGCTGACCCGACCTCGCGCTGCCGGGATCCGCGCGCTGGTCTGGTCGAACCGGCGTGTTGATACGCCGGGTCGGCAGGACGGACGGGTCGAACCGGCGTCTTGATACGCCGGGTCGGCACGACGGACGACTAGGAGCCGGGGTGGAGCGGGGAGACGGCGGGCGCGTCGGCGTAGGAGTGCATCGAGGAGGTCGAGAAGTAGTTGATCCCGATGAAGTTGAACCACAGCGTCGCCATGCCCAGCAGCGCGAGCAGCGCGGCGTTGCGGCCCTTCCAGCCGGCCGTGGCGCGGGCGTGGAGGTAGGCGGCGTAGACGACCCAGGTGATGAAGGCCCAGACCTCCTTGGGGTCCCAGGACCAGTACGACGCCCACGCCTCGTGCGCCCAGATCGGCCCGGTGATGAGCACCGCGAAGGTCCACACCGGGAAGCCGAAGGCATGCATCCGGTAGGACACCCGGTCCAGTGCCGCGGGGCTGGGGACCCGGCCGAGGTAGCCGCCGGTGCGCCCCTTGCGCTCGGCGCGCTCCTTGAGCAGGAACAGCGCCGAGGCGATGCCGCCGAGGGTGAAGGCACCCGTCGCGATGATCGCCGACACCACGTGGATGACGAGCCAGTAGGAGTTGAGCGCCTCACGCAGCGGGCCGACGGGCTGGTAGAGCCAGATGACGGCCACCATCAGCAGGCTGAGCACCACCGCGACGACGATCGGCGCCATCCACGCCAACCCGAAACGGCGGCGCAGCAGGAGGTAGAGCGCGGCGACCACGAAGGTGCCGGACAGCGTGAACTCGTACATGTTGCCCCAGGGCACGCGGTGCGGCTCGGCGGCCATGCCGCGCGCGACCAGCGCCACCAGGTGCACCACGGCGGCCAGGCAGGTGAGCAGGAAGCCCAGTCGACCGGCCATCTCCACGCGCTCGCTGGTGCGATCGTCGACCTCCGGCTCGGGCGCCGGCGGCGCACCGGCACCGACCGTGATCGCCTCGCGGGCGGTCGCCTGGCCGCGCTGGCCGGCCACCGGGACCGAGCGCAGCAGCGCCCACTCGGCCAGGTGCGAGAGCAGGGCGAGGAAGTAGACGACGCCGGCCGCGGCGACGGCCTGGTTCGAGAGCGCCTCCCAGGCGGTCTGGCTCACGGGGTGTCCTCCTGAGGATGGTCGAGCGCCTCCACGATAGCCAGGCGCAGGTCGTCGACGACGGCGGCGGTGTCTCCGCCGCCGGAGCGGTCCAGGGCCGCGAGCTCCACGCGCGACCCCTCCCCGTCTTCGGCGGGCACGACGCGCAGCCACACGCGCCGCGGCCGGATGAACAGCGACCCGCACAGCCCGATCAGCGCCAGCACGACGCCGCCCAGCGCGATCCGCTTGCCCGGGGTCTGGCTGACCTGGACGCGCACCCACGGCTCGACGCCCTCGAAGGTCACCGAGCCGAGCCCGTCGGGCAGCCGTGCGGTGTCACCGACGGCCAGGTCGAGCCGCAGCGGGCGGCCCTCGTCGTTCTCCAGCTGGGTCGCGTCCTCCTTGTCGAGGATGTAGACCGACTGGGACTCGCCGTCCTCGAGGCCGAGGTCGCCGACGTAGACGTTGGTCGAGAGCACCGGGTTGCCGTCGCGGCCCATCACGTTGAACGGGTCGCCGTCGATGCTGGCGAAGAAGGGGTAGAAGAAGCCCTCCAGGCCGATCGCCTGCGGCTCGGCGGCCAGCGCCTTCACCACCCCGAAGGAGAAGAACGAGGCGTCCTGCGGCAGGAACACCGTCGGCCCCGAGTAGGCGATCTCGCCGTCGCCGCCGCGCACGGTGACGATCGGCGCGTAGCCGTGCCCGACCAGGAAGACCTCGCTGTCGCCGATGCGCAGCGGGTGGTTGACCCGCAGGTCGTAGGTCTGGTCGGGCTCGCCGGGCGCGGTGCGGTAGGTCAGCCGGGCCTCGAAGGCGCGCGCCATCCCCTGGCCCGGACCCTCCTCGAGCCACTCCACCTCGAAGGAGTCGACGTCGAAGGAGAAGGGCTCGAGCTCGTCGGCGGAGAAGAACGAGCCCGGCACGAAGTCGTCGTACTGCGTGAGGTTGTTGGCGAAGCCGGCGCCCTGCACGACGATGACGCCGCCCTTGTAGCCGAGCAGCCCGCCCATCGCGAAGCCGACCAGCACCACGATGACCGAGAGGTGGAAGAGCAGGTTGCCGGCCTCGCGGAGGTAGCCGCGCTCGGCGGCGACCGTGCCTGCCTCGCGCTCCGCGGCGGCGCCCTCGGTGGGGGCGGGACGCAGCCGGTAGCGCCGGCGGCGCAGCTCGGCACGGGCGACCTCGAGCACCTGCTCGGGGCTCGCGCCGACGTCGTACGCCGCATGGTCGGGCAGCCGGGTCAGGTGGCGGGGGGCCGCGGGCGGGACGGCGCGGGCGGCGGTCCAGTAGTGCTTGGTGCGGGGCAGGATGCAGCCGACGAGGCTGACCATGAGCAGCACGTAGACCGCGGCGAACCACACCGACCCGTAGACGTCGAAGAGGCCGAGCGCCTCGTAGACCGGGGTCAGGGACTCGTGCTGGTCCTTCCACTGCCGGGCCCCGAAGGAGTCGACGCTCTCCTGGGGGATGACCGAGCCCGGGACGGCGGCGAGCGCGAGCAGGAGCAGCAGCACCAGGGCGGTGCGCATCGAGGTCAGCTGGCGCCAGACGAAGCGGCCCAGCTCCCGGGCGGTGAGCTCGCCCGGACGCCGGGTGGGCTGCCGGGTGGGCTGCCGGGTGGGCTGCTGCTGGCCGGACTGCTCGCTCACACCGCCACCTCGAAGTCGCTGACCAGCTGGATCTGGATCCACGTGACGGCCTGGTCCCACAGCCCGGTGACCAGCAGGACGCCGACCAGCACGAGCATGCCGCCGCCGGCGCGGGTGACCCACTGCTGGTGGCGCCGCACCCAGGCCAGTGCGGTGAGCGCCCGGCGCCAGGCCAGCCCGGCCAGCACGAACGGCACCCCGAGGCCGAGGGAGTAGAAGCCGAGCAGCAGGGCGGCGCGACCGGCGGTGCCCTCGTCGTACCCGAGCCCGAGGATCACTCCGAGCGTCGGGCCGATGCAGGGGGTCCAGCCCAGGCCGAACAGGAAGCCGAGGACGGGGGCGGCGGCCAGTCCGACGGCGGGCACCTTGTGCACGCGCAGGTCGCGCTGGAGCCACGGGACGGCGCGGGCGAAGAGGCCCATGAACGCCAGGCCGAGGACGATCGAGAAGATGCCCAGCCCGATGTCGAGGGCCTGCTTGTTGACCAGGAGCCACGTGCGCATGCCGCCCACCGCGGCGCCGAGGATGACGAAGACGACCGTGAAGCCGAGCACGAAGAGCACCGAGCCGGCGACCATGCGCCCGCGGCGCACGTCACCGGTGGCGATGTCGGCGCCCGACAGCCCGGTGGCGTAGGAGAGGTATCCCGGCAGCAGCGGCAGCACGCACGGGGAGAAGAAGGAGACCAGGCCCGCGAGCACGGCGACGGGCACGGCCAGCACCAGCGACCCGGACAGGGTGGTCGCCTCGAGCCAGTCACCCATCGGCGGGCTCGCCCTCGGTGGGCTCGGGGGGCGCGGGGGCGGGAGGACCGCCGGCGTCCTCGACCAGGTTCGTCAGCGTCGTGCGCGACGGGATCTCGCCGTTGATCAGGGAGACCACGACACCGGACTCGTCGAGCACGAGCGTGGTCGGCGTCGAGCGCGGCGAGGTGCGGCCGGTGAAGGCCAGGAGCGCGTCGCCGTCGGGGGCGTAGATCGAGGGGTAGTCCACGCCGCGGTCGAGCTCGAAGGAGCGGGCGTTGGCGGCGCTGGTGTCGCGGATGTTGATGCCGAGGAAGTCCACGTCGCCGTCGTACGCCGCATAGAGCTCGGTCAGCATCGGCATCTCCTTGATGCAGGGCCCGCAGCCGCTCCACCACACGTTGACGACCGTGACCGTGCCCGGGGTGAAGGTGTAGTCCTCCCCCGTCGTCGTCTTCCCCGAGAGCTCCACCGGCGGCTGCTGGTCACCGAACGCGAACTCCACGACGCCGCCGTTGCCGGGGACGTAGTCCAGCTCGCCGGTGCCGGTCAGGTCCGAGCAGGCGGAGGTGAGCAGGGCCAGCACGAGCAGCACCGGCGCCAGCCGGGAGACGCCGCGGCGCGAAAGGTCAGCAGACATTCAGGGACGCCGCTCCTCGGGGGCGCCGCCCGCGGAGAACGGCGCGGCCTTGTCGCCGGCGGGGATCAGGTCGAGCCGGGTGATCCAGATCGGCAGCTGGTGGGACACGATCACGGCCTCGTGGCCGGCGGCGGCCTCGCGCGCGTCGTGGATGGCCTCGGTCATCCGGGCGACGACCTGCTTGTACGGCTCGCCCCACGAGGGCTTGAACGGGTTCCACAGGTGACGCCACGACGAGGGTCGGGTGAGCACGTTGCGCTTGCCGCCGAAGGTCTCGCCCTCGAAGACGTTGGTCGACTCGATGACCCGCTGATCGGGGTGCACCTCGAGCTCGCGGGCCGCGGCGAGCGGCGCGATGGTCTCGCGGGTGCGGTCGAGCGGGGAGGCGACGAGGTGGACGATGTCGCGGTCGCTGATGGTGTCGGCGACCCGCTGGGCCATGGTCCGGCCCAGCTCGGAGAGGTGGAACCCGTCGCGACGGCCGTAGAGCACGCCGTCGGGGTTGTGGACCTCGCCGTGGCGCAGCAGGTGGACGATCGTCTGCTCGCTCATGCGGCACCCCCCGCAGCGGCGGCCGCACGGGCGGCGGCGGGCAGCGCGTCGAGCACGGTCTGCACGGCCTCGTCGTCGTGCGCGGAGGACAGGAACCACGCCTCGTACGCCGACGGCGGGAGGTAGACCCCGGCGTCGAGCATCGCGTGGAAGAAGGCGGCGTACGCCGCGGCGTCGGTGCGCGAGGCGTCGGTGAAGTCACGCACCGGCCCCTCGGCCAGGAAGACCGAGAACATCGTGCCGGTCGACTGCACGGTGTGGGCCACACCCGCGGCCGTCAGTGCCTCGGAGGCCGCCTGCTTGAGCGTGTCCGCGGCGGCGCCGATGTGGTCGTAGACCTCCTGGGTCGCCAGCCGCAGCGTGGTGAGCCCCGCGGTGGTGGCGATCGGGTTTCCCGACAGCGTGCCGGCCTGGTAGACCGGCCCCTCCGGCGCCAGGTGGCCCATCACGTCGGCACGGCCGCCGAAGGCCGCGGCGGGGAAGCCGCCGCCCATCACCTTGCCGAAGGTGACCAGGTCGGGGCGCCAGCCCTCGGCCCTGCCGTCCAGGCCCCACTGGCCCTCGCGAGTGACGCGGAAGCCGGTCATCACCTCGTCGGAGACGAACAGCGCACCGTGCTTCGCGCAGGTCTCGGCCAGGAAGGCGTTGAAGCCCGGCTCCGGCGGGACGACGCCCATATTGCCGGGGGCGGCCTCGGTGATCAGGCAGGCGATCCGGTCGCCGTGCTCGGCGAAGGCGGCCTCGACCGCGGCACGGTCGTTGTAGGGCAGCACCAGCGTCAGCTCGGTCGAGGACGTGGGGACGCCGGGGGTCCCGGGCAGCGCGAAGGTGACCAGCCCGGAGCCGGCCGAGGCCAGCAGGGAGTCGACGTGCCCGTGGTAGCAGCCGGCGAACTTCACCACGACGTCGCGACCGGTGAAGCCGCGGGCCAGCCGGATCGCCGACATGGTCGCCTCGGTGCCGGAGGAGACGAAGCGGACGCGGTCGACCGGCGTCCGGTCGACGATCTCCTCGGCCAGCTCGACCTCGGGCTCGGTGGGCGTGCCGTACGACGTGCCGCGCGCGACCGCGGCCTGGACGGCGGCCTGCACCTCGGGGTGCGCGTGCCCGAGCAGCATCGGACCCCAGGAGCAGATGAGGTCGACGTACCGCTTCCCGTCGACGTCGGTCAGCCACGGTCCCTGCGCGGACCGGATGAACCGCGGCGTGCCGCCGACGGCGTTGAACGCCCGCACCGGGGAGTTCACGCCCCCCGGGGTCACGGCGTGGGCGCGCTGCATGAGTGCGCGCGAGTGGGGTCCGGCGTCGAGCCGCTCGTCGGTCTCCGGCGTGGTGCTCACCTCGTCATTGTCCCCGAGACGGCCAACCGCTCCCCGCGGGGGCGGGCGCCTGCGCGGGTGACGTGGTCCAGACCACGGCGTGCGACAGTGGAACGCCTGCTGTTTCAGCGTCATGACCCGGGGGGAGGCTCGTCGTCCGGGTAGCAGACATGCAGGACACGCGTAACCCAACCGTGACACCATTCGTTAGGTCAGTCACACGTGCTTGAGGGAGCGCGACACACGCACGAAGACAACTGGGAGATTCATCATGGCAGGACACCGATCCGGACGCTGGCAGCGGGGCGTGACCCTGGTGCCCCTCGCGCTCGTGTCGGCGGCATGGACGGCGAGCGTGGTCTCTGCCCCTGCCGTGAGCACCGTCGCAGCCGGCACCGACGAGGCCCCCGCGGTGGCACTGCCCGACGGCACCTCGGTGCCCGCCCAGGCCATCGACGCCCCCGCCTCGGTCTCCACCGGAGCACTCGCCGCCGGCATCGGTGACAAGAACCCCACCCAGGTCGTCGCCACCTCCTCCACCTCCGGCATCCCCGCCGCCGCGCTCGCCGCCTACCAGCGTGCTGAGACCGTGATCAACGCCGCCGACGAGACCTGCAACCTCACCTGGCAGCTCGTCGCCGCCATCGGCCGCGTGGAGTCCAACCACGGCCGCTTCGGCGGCTCTGTCCTCGACGACGACGGCGTCGCCACCCCCGGCATCTACGGCCTGCCCCTCAACGGCACCAAGGGCACCGCCGCCATCTCCGACACCGACGGCGGCCAGCTCGACAACGACTCCCGCTGGGACCGCGCGGTCGGCCCCATGCAGTTCATCCCCTCCACCTGGTCCGTGGTCGGCGTCGACGCCGACGGCGACGCCCAGCGCAACCCCCAGGACATCGACGACGCAGCCCTGGCCACCGCGGTCTATCTCTGCTCCGGCGACGACGACCTCTCCACCACCACCGGCCAGGAGAAGGCGGTCTACCGCTACAACCACTCCTGGTCCTACGTCGACCTCGTCCTGCAGGTGATGGACGCCTACGCCTCCGGCGACTACACCTCCATCCCCACCAGCGTCTCCGCGGCCGGCGCCATCAGCCCCGACCCGAAGTACACCCCCGCCCCGGTCAAGACCGCCAAGCCCGACAAGGGCGGCGACAACACCGTGGCCCCCGCACCGCAGCCCAGCCAGCAGCCCGCGCAGCCGCAGCCCAGCACCGGCGGCGACGGCGGCGGCGGCGGCACCAAGGACCCTACGCCCAGGCCGTGCTGCAGTGCACCCTCGACGGCTACATCGACAACATCCTCAAGAACGACGACCCGTTCGACCAGTGCGTCGAGGACTACATGAACGGCAAGAAGAAGGGCTGACCACCGCCCATCAGACAGCCCGAGGGGGCAGGACGCTCGACGTCCTGCCCCCTCGTGCGTCTGCGAGTCGAACCGGCGTAGCGATGCGCCGGCTCGGCGCACGGTGTCAGCGGAGGGCGACGGGGCCCGGACGGGACGCCGCCGCCCCACGGCGGAGGGTGGATGGGCCTGGCCCCCCTGGAGCGACGAAGGAGCGGAAGGGGTGGTTCCCCTCCGCCGTGGGGTGGCGGCGGGACGGCAGGGTCCCGGCGCCCCATCTCACCGGCCCACCGTCGTCGCGGACGGATGCGCCGGCTCGGCGGAACAGCACGGTCGAACCGGCGTATTGATACGCCGGCTCGGCGGGCTCAGCCGGTCAGAGGGCCAGGAGACGGGCGGCCTCGGAGGCCCAGTAGGTGAGGATCACGTCGGCGCCGGCGCGGTGGATGGAGGTGAGGGTCTCCAGGATGGCGGCCTCGCGGTCGATCCAGCCGCGCTCGGCGGCCGCCTCGAGCTGGGCGTACTCCCCCGAGACGTTGTACGCCGCCACCGGGACCTCGACGGCCTCGCGCACGCGCCGCACCACGTCGAGGTAGGGCAGCGCCGGCTTCACCATCACCATGTCGGCCCCCTCGGCGACGTCGAGCAGGGCCTCACGCACACCCTCACGGGCGTTGGCGGGGTCCTGCTGGTAGGTGCGGCGGTCCCCGACGAGCGAGGAGTCGACGGCCTCGCGGAAGGGCCCGAAGAAGGCCGAGGCGTACTTCGCGGAGTAGGCCAGGATGCCGACATCGGTGTGCTCGAAGGCATCAAGAGCGTCGCGGATGACGCGGACCTGGCCGTCCATCATGCCGCTCGGGCCGACCATGTCGACACCGGCGTGCGCCTGGGCCCGGGCCATGTCGGCGTACGCCGCCAGCGTCTGATCGTTGTCCACCCGGCCGTCCGCGGTCAGGACGCCGCAATGCCCGTGGTCGGTGAACTCGTCGAGGCACAGGTCGCTCATGACGGTCAGCGCGTCGCCGACCTCGGCGACCACGTCGGTGATCGCCAGGTTGAGGACGCCGGAGGGGTCCAGGGCACCGGACCCGGTGGCGTCCTTGGTCTCGGGGACGCCGAAGAGCATGACGCCGCCGAGACCGAGCTCGGCGGCCTCGGAGACCGCAGCCAGCAGCGAGTCGCGGGTGTGCTGGACGACGCCGGGCATGGAGGAGACCGGCTTGGGCTCGGTGAGGCCCTCACGGATGAAGACGGGCAGGACCAGCTGGCGCGCCTGCACCTGCTGCTCGGCGACCATGCGCCGCAGGGCGGGGGTGGTGCGCAGGCGGCGGGGCCGCACCAGCGGGGGGACGACGGGGGCGGGGACGGGGTGCTCGGTCACGGACCGATCCTGTCAGGTCCCCTCGAGCACCGACACGACAGCGGCCGCCACCCCGCGGGTGCGGGGGGGGCGGCCGCTGTCGGTGCCTG
>LUMU01000455.1_pt1 | contig 13791 bp, 21 predicted proteins | sample 729751 | NCBI WGS metagenome assembly LUMU01 (sample SAMN03860300, study PRJNA289734) | marine metagenome | biome: seawater column; feature: ocean; material: water; isolation source: Red Sea water column Station 192 - depth 100m | place: Saudi Arabia: Red Sea | collected 2011-10-15 | depth 100 m
CTAAAGAAGTTATCTACCATAACAACAGGACTATGTTTTAAATTTTGATAGTCACTTTCTGTAGTCTTACTACTATTACCACCACCTATCAAAGCAAAGTCTGCATTTACATTCTTATGTTCTTTTAATGTAGTCCTAGAGTTACCTTTAACTATTTCAAAATTAAAGATTTTATTTTTCTCTTTCATCTTTTCTTTAAATTGATTTAGTCTTTTTACTACAGCAGCTTTTGTATTATGTGCTTTAACATTAAACTCTTCTGCATCTGTCTCCATAGTACCATCTTCAAATAAATCAAAACCTTTATAATGTATCTCATCTTGATTTTCAAAAGCAGCAAGAGACATTTCAATAGCACGACCACCATTCCAAGTACCAGTTTCTACAATAGATTTAGGTTTGTGTTGTCTAATAATATCAGCTAAATGTTTATGTCTTGAAGGTGTTATATCTTGAGATGTTTGTTCTTCTGATAAAGAAACTAATCTATTACCTTGAGCATCTCTAATAGGAACAGTACTAACATTATGTATACCTTCAAAGTGTGTAATATATTCTTTTATTTGTGGAACAGGTTGTATTTTCATACCATGAGCTTTGTATATATTTAAAAGTCTCTCTGTTATAAAAGCATCATTCCATTCTCTATATTGCAAGAGTTCTCCTGATATATAAGCACCACGTAAATCACCAAGTAAATCAAGAGCAGGTCTTTTATTTAAATTAAAAGCCATAAAAGAACAGTCAACATATCTTCCACCATCTATATCTCTTGCACCTGCAAAAGCTATATCACAAGCTTCAGGTAACATACCAAGTATATCATCAGGTACTAATCTTTTACTACTAACAGAGTCAGCATCAATCCATATTAACCAACCTGCTTGTGCATCTTTCTCTGATAATTCAAATGCATATTCTGTTAAAGCAAATACTTTATGTGACCATCTTAATGCATCTAGTCTCCAGTTATAAGGTATCTTACCAAACTCTGTACCATCATGTTCTTTATTTACTTTTAAAAATTCTGTGTATTCTTCTATAGAATCTAAAGGTTCTAAAGATATATCAGATTTAAAAGAATAATTTTTAGGATCAAGTTTATGATAATAACATTTTAATTTTAAACTAGGTTCCCAATTATTATCAATAGAATTAATAAGGTGATGTCCTGCAACCTTATATATTTCTTCATTAAAAGAAGTAACAAAATTTATTTTGGTCATATCATATAATCTTTCGTTGGATCAATCATGTTGTTCATTTGTAACCATTGAGCATCATTACACCACTCAACTGCATACTTACCTTCTATCTCTCCTCGTGGTTTCCAAGCATTAAACCAAGGACCACCTGTTGTAAAGTGTACATTCTTTGCATCTAGTTCAGGAGAAGAATGACCATCCAACCAATTCCATTCTTCAGGTATTCTACCTATGTCTGCTTCTTTATCAGGCAACCATTCAAAACCATGTAGCCATCTACCTGTTTGTGTATTAACTACTTCAGGTGTAAGTCTTTTATTTAATTCATGTTTACAGTTAAACATCATAAGACTTGACCAGTTCTTTCTACGATAAGGTTCTTGTACTTTACCATCCATCTTTGTAGATTTAACTGGTTCATATTTATGATGCACACACCATACAGGATAATAATCCATTTCACAAATATCAAACAATTCATTTATATCTGCACGAACATACATATCTGAATCCATAAATAAAGCTTTACCTTCATATAAATTTAAAGCAGGTACTAAAAATCTACTGAAACTAAACTCTGTAGAAAAAGGTTTACCATCTATAACATCATAAGGTTGACCATCAATCATTTCAGATTCTCTTCTATATAAACCCATTAGTTCCACTATGTTTTTTCTAATTGGAACTACTCGTATATTTTTACTGGAAATTCTTTCCAATGAAAATTTTAAAACTTGATATGCTGTTTCTTCTTTTGGATCATACCCAATATAAACTGTATTCATTTAATCTCCTTTGGTGAGGGAGTGAAAGGAAATAGAAAACACTCCCTCAGTTTAAGTTAGTGTATTACTATTTCTTTTGGTCTTTGTTCTTCAGGTATGTTATGTTTTAGACTTACAGCTAATACACCATCCTCAAACGTAGCATCTTCAACCTCTACATTATCAGCTAAACTAAAGCGTTTAATAAAAGATCTTCGTGCTATATTCTTATGAAGATATTCTCCATTAGAATTTTTTGAATTAGATTCACCTTCAATAGTTAGATAATTATCTTTAAGGTTAATCTTTAATTCATCTTTTTTAAAACCTGCAACTGCAAGTTCTATACGATAATCATTATCACCTTCTTTAACTATATCATAAGGTGGGTAATCATTACCTGTTAAGCTATCATTTTTATGTAGAGCTACCATATGATCCATCAAATGATCAAATCCTATAGCATATCTATTTATGTTATGAAATAAACTCATGCTTTTCTCCTTTCATTAAGCGAGTTATAGAACCCAAAATGGCATTCTATGATGTAATTATGACACACTTTACTATAAAAGTCAAGCATTTTTTTATAGTCTACCTAACCTATGAAAGATGTTCATTAGTTTTTCTTGCTCTTCTTTATCAACTGGAAAAATATTATTAAGATAATATGTTATTACTTTTCTAATTAATGCAACATCTTCTATAGCTAATGCAGGTTTAGTTTCTTTCATTATCTTTTCTCTTTCTTTATCATTATAAAATGCCCAATCAGCTATTTGTTTACTTGTTCTAAAACAACCAATACAAACATCATTCTCTAGTGTACACACACCAATACAAGGTGAACAAATTATATGTCCACCAGTTCACATACACCTGCAGTACATGCAAGTTCTTGTGATCCTTTCGTATTATCTTCTTTTTCAAAGTCTTGAAGTTTATTCCAATCAATATTTGTAGGCATTTCTTTTGCTAACTTCTTATATGTTTTCTCATCTATATCTTGATAAGGTGCTTGTTGATATGTGTGATCAGAGAAAGGTAAGAAAGATATACCACTTACATGCTCAAAGTTTTCCCAACACCATGCACCTACAGGAATCCACTCATCTTCCTTAACACTAATAGTTACAGAAGGTTTATGTTCACACCAATGTTTTGCATAGACTTTCCATATCTCTAACTGTTCAATAGCTGACATATCTTTACGACATACAGAACCTTTAGGAGCCATCATAGGAAATGAAAACACAGTTTGATGTTCTGGTTTTAAATAATCTGGTTCATTAGGTATACCAGATGCTTTCATAAACTCTGTCAATGGATCTTTATTATCACCTCTAACTGTTCTAATGTAATAAGGATTATGTCTTGCATGTATACCACTAGCACTATCAACTAATTGACTTACAGTACCTGAAGGTTTAACACAAGTAATAGCAGTTGATTGTGGTATGCCTAATTTTTTAGCAAGTTCTTTGTTAGTATCTATTGCATGTTGTTTTAATACTTCTAATCTAGGAGCTAGACCATCAATAGTATTGAGCTCAACAGAATCCATAATGCCTGTCAAAGATACACCAAGTAATCTTTCTTCTTCAGTATTGTTCTGCCATCTCTTACGAAGATAACCAAAGTTTGTAAAGGTAGATTGTATTGTACCTAGTATCGTAGCAAGTTTAACTTTCTTTACGAGTGTAGTCATAGTATCAGTAGAACGACACACAACTTCAGTTAAGTTACAGAATTGATTAGGTCTTAATATAATTTCACTACAAGGATTAGTACCAAAATCCCAATCAGCATCTCGTCTACCATTCTCTGCAGCTTTAGCTTTAGCAGATTGTCTATTAAAGATACCTCTCTCACCTGATTTACTTTCATATAAAGACAACCATTCTTTCATAAAAATACCTGGATCTGGTTTCTCTGTGTATGCTACAGAGTTATTAGCTAATGCTCTTTGTGGATTTTCATTCCACCACTCACCCATTTTAGCACCACGAATACGTTGATCAGAAAGATTAGACAAAGAAATAAGAGCTGATCTTCTAACACCACCAACAACTACAACCTCACCTGTCTTACAAACTATATCATGGCACTCCATAGAAGATAGCTTTCTACCTCTTGCTTCTTTAAATTTACTAATAGTAAAATCAAAGAGATCAACTAAAGGTTGTGGTCCACTAGCTCTACCACCAAAGGTTTTAAGTCTAGCACCTGCAGGTCTAACTTTTGTTACACTTATCTTTGGTATACGTGCAGTATATAAAAAAGAAATAAGATCTCTAAATGCTCTTGCCCATCCTTCTTTAGAATCAGCAACAGAAATAACATCATCTGTATTTTCAAACTCTTGATCAGGTATAGTAGGAAGCTTGTCAGCATACTGTCTTTCAACAGAGAAACCTACACCTGTACCATTCATAAGGATATATAACACCTCATCAAATGCTTTTGGACTATCAATAGGAATATAAGAACAGTTATATCCTGCTATATTTTCTCTATCTAATGCTCCACCTGAAGTCATTAAAGCTCTCATAGATGGCATCACTTGTAAAGATAATATAGCTTCTTCTAACTCTGTCCATTCTTTATTTTTAAGTACACCTTTATAGTGTACGTCTATATGATTTTTAAAATATACTATAAGTCTGCTTACAGTTTCAGTCCATGTCTCTCTTCTGCCTTCTTCTTCTAACCATCTTGAATACCTAGACATATGTATGAATGATTGATATTCAGTAGGTAAATAATTATTTCCTAGTAATGATGCCATCTATTTCTCCTTTCCATAATGCAATTCTAATATCAACTCTGCGTAATGTATAACTTTTTCTATATCTTTTTTACCTTCGCCTTTTGTTCTGTGACGAGTTATGTATTTTACCACATTACCTTCCAAGAAGTCAAGCTTATTTTTAACAATATATTCTATAGGTTGTATAGCACAGTCTTTGTAATGACTTCCACCTACTTGTTTGTCTGTAGCATTATCATACTCATATGAATATGTTCCTTCTATAGATCTTGTTTTTGTTTCTCTATCTTTTCTTTTCATATAATCTCTATAACTTTCATACTTCCATCCTCTGTCTTCAGGATTTATCCAAGACTCTTCTGATTCTTTGTCTGACATATTTTATCTCCTTTGAATTAATTACTTTAAGTGCGAAACCTCTTGTATATTCTGCTTCTGCATCCATACCTGCATTCTCACAGACATACTCAAAGTTCTCACATGTTACACCTACACTACAGAAGAACCAAGCACGAGCATTAGCTCTTTCAACACTTGTACGTGATGATTCTATTTTAGTCTTTTCTTTTGTAGCATCTAATAATGCTTGGAATATAACAGATAAAAATAGTAATCTTTCAGGACTACTCTTTTCATACTTGTCTATCTCTGTTAAGATTCCAAGATAGTCTTTGTTCATAGTCTAGTCTTCTGTTGTTATTTCATCTCTAAATGTATCTATTAACATATGTGCAGCTTCATCAGCACTTGCAGCTAACTCAATCTGTTTAATAAATTCATCAATCACTTGTGGATGTTCGCCTATACCCACAGGATTCTCCATGTATATACGAGCAGTAGCTAATGCTTTGTCTCTTTTAGATTCAAATTCAGCCAATGCAGTATCATACATTGCTTTCTTTAGTGACATCTTTTACCTCCTTTCTTTCTACAGGTCTAAAAAATTTACCACCTATATAATTATTGTAATACTTATGATTATCTGAACCTTCAACACAAGAAGTTAAAACATTATGTTGTACTTGATAAGCTAACTCATAATATTTTAAACTTCTTTTGTTTTTAAATTCATCAATTACTTCAAACTTAAAATTTTTCTTACCTATTTTTTTTATATCTTCCTTTAAATATTTTGAAGAACCCATATATGATTGCCAACGTGATTGTCTTTTAGACTTACCAATTAAATATTGTTTACATCCTATATATTTTTTTTCTGTCTTCAAGTTAGTAATAATATATACAAAACCAAACTGTTCAAGATCAGGAGTAAAAGGTTTACCTGTTCTTAAATCTACCCAATGATTTTTTACCAATCTAAAACCTCATCTACGTTAGGTTCTTTAGCAACATTCGTAAGAAACCTATGACCTTTTGCATACTGAAACACACGTAATCCTTTACCTTGATTAGCATCACTCCAACAAGTACGCTTATGTGAACAATACAACATCAGGCAAATCATCATAACACCTATCAGGTGGATTGTCTTGTTCCATAACTCCTTTAAGATAATCAATTCTTTCTTTAGCATTAATCATTTCCAATGAATGAACAGGAGTCAAACAAATGTCTCCATGTTGTTTATCTATAGCAAGAAAAGCAGCTTCATCTACACCATTGCCTTCAGCATAGGCAGAGATCTGTGCAATATAACCAAAAGGATCATCAGAATATAAAGTTCTTTTAGAAAACTTTTCAAAACTTCTACCTGATGCACTCTTACAATCAACAAGAACACCATCAATCATACAATCTTGATGTCCTTTTATTCCATTAACATCAATTTGTTTTTGTTGATCAGTTACTGTATGTCCTGCTAGTCTACAGAATAATATTAATAAGTCTTCTAATAAATGTCCATATAAAAACTTAATTCTTGTACTAGGTTCTAAAGGTTTAGGTTCATCTTTAGAATGTTTGTCATACCATAACTGTCTAGTAGGTTTACCTATAGCAGATAGTCTCAAGTTACGTTTCTGTGTAGGTTTCTCTTTTAAAAACATTCGTAATGTTTCTTTGACACTCTTTGTAAAAGAATCTAAATGCTCATCTATTTCTTTGTCATTTAAATCTACCTCTACAAGAGGATCAAATAAACCATATATATCTTTCACTAAAGTATCTATTGATTTCATAATAAATAATGGAGAGATACTCGTTCAGTAGCACCTCTCCATCCTTTCATTGGTTAGTTAGAAGCGAAGGATAATTCCTCATCAGATTCATTACTTACGAAGCCATCAGGAACTACTTCAAAAGCTTCCTCTGCATCAGCATCTGTGTTGTAAGGTACTAAATTAGTTACCTGAACAGCACGAAGATCAGCAGAGACTCCAGAACGACCTTTGAATTCCCACTCATATGTAGTATAAAGTACATTAACTTCTGAACCATTACCAATTAATGTGCCAGACATATTACGTTTGCCTGCGTCAACAACTTCAGGTGGTTTGTTCATGTTCCCATCTTTACGTCTCACTTTACGTTTTACTGTAACGAAATCACCTCTGTCGTCATTCTTATTTTTGATGGATAGACCATCAGCTTTAGCAATGTCAGCATTCTTTTTATCAAGATTACCAACATCTATAGACCACACACCATCACTATCGAAAGTGGTGTTTGGACTTGTTACGCTTGCCCAATAAGCGTTTCCTTTAATAACACTCATAACTGTGTTCCTTTCTTTATTATTAATAAATGAATTATGACACACCTCAACATTTTTGTCAAGAGTTTTTTTCATAATAAATGTTTTATTTAATTTTAATATTAAACTCATCTCTATTCTTGAGATAAGGTCTTGCTTTCCTTGATAACTTCTACCCCATGTTTTGTATTCAGCATCTTTATAACTCTCTACTCTGGTATTTTTATCTACAACTTTGTCAGTTAATTCTACCAACTCTTTTGCATAGCACCATACGTAGTCATGCTCTCGTTCAAATACAAAGTAATTACAGTCACCATATAACCAACCTTTCTTACCCATTGTATTTTTAAACTCAACAACAATCCATGTGTCATCAAAAAACCTGTTCTTATTTCCAGTTCTTCTAGCTTTTACATCTACACTAACTGTCTTATTATCTTTTGTTAGATAGAAATCTATATGTTTAAACATATTCTCTTGATCATTTGCTATACCAACTGAATAACCATGCTCTTGCACAGTCTTTATAAATTCATTCTCTACTTGTATACCACGCTTAATATAATTAGCATGATCTTTTCTTCCTTTAAATTCTTTTACTAATGTGTCTGTGCCCATGTTCTCCCTACCTTCCATTCATTATCCAAAGGACATTTCATGTGTAATTGTTTCTCTGTATCTTTCATAGCATCTTTTGTTAGCTGTCCAAATCTTTTAACATCTTTGTTAAGAACTTCAAACTGATACTCATCATGTATAGATGCTACAAGCTTTGCATCAACACCTATTCTTCTGATACGTTTAATCATATTGATAAGCCATACCTTACACACAACTGCACCTGCACCTTGTATCAAAGTATTCAAGGCACTATGAGGACTACGTATATGTAATAGTCTACCATCAATACCTTTAATCATACCTTTATTTGCAGCTTTTGTAACAGAATCTCTTACTCTTTTCAGAGCAGGCATACTTGATAAGAACTTATTAATTAATTGTTGTCCTTCTTTAGCACCTGCTCCTACTATCTGACCTATTTTAGATGCACCTGCACCATACATAAAGGCATAGATAAAGGTCTTTGCCTGGTCTCTGTTAGTTAATCCTGCCATTTGCATATTGTGTGTATGTATATCACCTGTCAATAATATGTCTGTAAATGTAGCATCATTCATTAAATGAGCTAAACATCTCAACTCTAATCCACTTGCATCTGTACCCACAATAGAATGAGTGTAAGGATTATCAACTGTCCAACAATCCCTACACTCTTTTCCATATGGAGAACGAACTGCAGGTATCTGTGCCATGTTAGGAGAGTGATGAGACATACGACCAGTAATAGTTTTAAGAGTCATAACTCTACCATGTACTCTACCATCTGTGTCATCACATGCTTCTATCCATGACTTAATCTGTGCGATACGCTTCTGTAAAAGAAAGAATCGTGAAAACTTTTTTGCTTCAGGAAGTTCTATAGTATCCAGAACTGCTTCATTAATAATTATATTTCCTTTGTCTGTATGTTGTTTAGGTTTCCAACCTAGCTCCATTAATCTCTCTGCAATCTGTTGTCGTGATCCTATATTAAATGGTATGTATTTTGTTTTTGTTTTCAACTCAACAACTGTAGGATCAAAGTTAGTTACTGCCCACTTTTCTAATTCATTAGCTTCATCTCTTAACTTATTATATAAACTCATAGCTTTCTGCATATCTAAATAGAAACCATTCTTCTCTTGTTGATCTATGATCAAACGTACTTGATGCTCAAGATACACAGAAGATTTAGAGAAACCTCTACCTTCTTTTTGTAATACTTCAAATAGTTTATGTGTAATATTTACATCTTGTTTACAATACTCTAACATGTCTGGTGTATATACTTCAAAGGTATCTACATCTCCTTTAGGCATAGCCAATTTATTTCCCCATGCTTCCAGACTATGACCATTATCTCTCATGGGATTGAGTAGTTGTGATAGTATAAGTGTATCCACTATTTGATGTGGTTTAATGTTAGTACCAAGCAATCTATTAAGCACAGGAGCATCAAAAGATATTCCATTATGCATAATAAATTGCTTAACACCTAGTGACCAATCTCTAAACCCATGTAGCAGGTCAGGAGGAAAAGGATAAACCTTACCTGTATCTACATCTTTAGCCACAACACAATGAACCTTTGTGGGATTTAAACTATCTGCTTCTATATCAACTACTGCTCTCATTTTCCTTCCAATCACAATCTTCTGTTGCACCACACCAATTACACTCTTCACCTTTACCAACTTCCATCTCTGTTTCTTCAACAGGACAATAATGTTTCCACATATCACATTTCATTAGAATGGTATCTCCTCATCATTAGAATTATTATCGCTTATTTCGTATGGATTGTCAATCTCTTTCATACGACCAGTATCTTTATCATAGAAAAGATGTGTAGCTATACCTGTGTCACCAGTATATCTGTTCTTTAATATACGTAGTGTTGTGGTATTAGAAATAACATCATCTTCATCTTGCTGATTTCTTTCTAAAGCAATCACACTATCAGATAGATGTGCAATAGACGCACTACCTCTCAAGTGAGATAGAGTTACCTCTCTTCCATTCTCATGTCCAGTATCACCTGCAGGTCTACGTAGATGTGATACCAATAACAATCCTACACCTGTCTGCTCTACCAGAGAACGTAGCTTTGTCATAAGAACATCAATAGATTTTCTTTCATCTCCTTCTTCCTGTCCAGATACAAGTATAGATAAGTGATCAAGGAATATCCATTTACAATCCAATGCTTGTGCCATGAATCGTACTCGTGAAAGTATCTCGTCATTAGAAATAGAACCAAAGTGATCAAAGGCAAAGAACCTACCACTACCCATAGTATTATCAAACCATGTGTCTAGTTGGTCTTGACTATAATTCTTACGTATCTCATTAATATATAGTCTAGCATTTGCTTCAACAGACATGATATTAAATGCAGTATTCTTTGTACTCTCTTCCAATGCAAGTATACCTACATTATCATTTGTATTTCTTAACATATGATACATAAGCTCACGCATAATAGAAGACTTACCCATACCTGCACCACTTGTAAAGGTAACAAGCTCACCAGTACGCATACCATAAGTCTTATCATTCAGTTTATTCCAAGGATATAAACAAGTCTCACAATACTCTTCTTCAAATAATGTAGACTTTAAATCTTTTAGATTGACTATACCTGCAGGAGTATAAGGTTGTGCATTCCACCATGCTCTTGAAAACTCTTCACGCTTACTGACCTTTAGGTATTCATTCGCATCTTTGTATTCCATGTGCATAATCTTACACTTGTTAGGTGAAAATAATTGTGCAACCTTTTCACTTGCTTCTCTTCCTTGCTTGTCCATATCAAAAGATATAACAATATTCTGAAAGCTATCTAGGTATTCAAATGCTTTTTTACAATCACGTAATGCTGAATGAGCACCTGTCTTAACAGATACACATGCCCACTTACTACCTAATAATTCATAAGCAGACATAGCATCTACTTCACCTTCAGTAATTGTAATGTACTTACCATTAGGAGCAAAGATATTCTGACCAAACAATCCTGCATCAGTCATACTACCTTCAGTCCACATGTTTTTTGTAGCCACATCTCTTACCTTGTTTGCAATATTGTTGCCACCTTCATCAAAGTATTTGTAGATGTGGTGTGTATTCATATTACCATTAACTTTAACATCTGTGTTATATTTTTGTGCAGTTTCTTTTGATATACTACGTTCACTCAATGCACCTAAAGTTCCTACAGTTTTTATAACACTTTCTGTTTTCATTGGTATAACTTTTTCTGCTTCCATTTTATTTCCTTTGCTATTAAAATGTGTACCACATACAAAACAATGACTATAACCTTCCTTATGTTGTACGTTGCCATCACTTGATCCACAATTAGGACAAGGACCTCTGTCTAACCATTGTTTATCCATAGTATTAATCCAAATCATCTAAAGTATTATCGTATAAATCTTCAACAAAGTCAAGCTTATCTTCCATTACTTCTTTCGTATCTTGTTTGGCTAATGATTTAGCTTCTCCTATATCATAACCTTCAGCAAGATATTCCTTTAGAAACTCACGATAAACTTGACGTTGCTCTCTTTCCCAAAGTTCTTTGCTAGTCATCTTTCCTCTTCCATGCTTGAGGATCATCAGACCATACATGATCTGCCCAATGCCAAGGATAATAATCACCATGCATATCTGGCTCATCAGATCTTTTAGGTGATATGCCATATAAATCTTTCATATCATCTATTAAATCTAAAAGTTTTTCTATCTCCCAAGCAGATATATACTTTATACCTGACTCTCTATAATGATTTGTAAAGTCATTACCTGCATTAAAAATGTCAAGTAATGCTTTCTTTTGTTTAGCATTTAAAACCATAGCCACTTCTTCTTTAACTTTAGTCTTCATTATTTTTTTCCTTTCGTTGTTATAAACATCTGCTTCTTTCTTTAACCAATCAGTAAATGTATTAGTCATTCTTATCTTCCTTCTCTATGTGTGTTGCATCTGGATTTTCTACTGGCATTGCCCATCCATCTGCAGTTGTAAACTCTTTGTCTAATCCTAATCTATTACGCAACTCATTACACTTCTCATTTAATTCTTTTATACGTATGTATGCATCACGTAATTGTCTTTGTAAATCTTTTACATTCTTTCTATTAGAACGACCAATCGTAGTTTTCTTTTTTACATTATCATTTTTATAAATAAAATTAATTCTCATGTTCTTCTCCTATAGTGTGCTAACAAGATAGAGATAGAATACATATCCAATTAAAAAACAATAGAAACTTCCTACTATATACATAACATACTCCTTTATTTTATTGCACTCTTAATATTTGTAATGCTTCGTTGTCTTCAAATGGATCTATGCCAGACATATCATTTCTGTCTAGCAATCTATCGATATAATCTCTCGCATCTGTTTCTGTTTTAAAATACATAACATCTCCTGCAAATGTAGCCAATGGTTCTAATATTGTATCTTTCTCTTTAGATAAAAAACATACAATATAATTATTATTTCTTGTCATGTTCCTACCAATCCAAACGTACCTAAAAACATCATTACTATTAAATACATAAGCCATAATAACACAATGTATTTACAAATGTCAAATAATATTTTAATTATTTTATTTATCATGCAACTAACTCTACCCACTCTTCTCTCATATTGTGATAGTCATACCCTGTCCTATATTTCTTATTAGTATACCAATCTGGTGCAGGTCTACTCTTATCCCACTTGGCTATGTCTTTCTTATCGTTGACATAATATCTCCTGTATGCCCTAACTGCATTTGCTATATTATTTACATAATAAATAGGAGTTAAACCATCTTGCTCTTTGTATTCATCTGGCATACACTGTGGGTGTGGTGTTTTTTCCATGTCTTGATATTGCAACGTACCCCAATCTGTTTCTCTTAAATCCATAATAACTTGCTGACATTTATGTATCTTATTGTATCTTCTAGTGTACTCAAAACATAACTCCATGCCATGCTGTACTAACCAACAAAAATTATCAGCACTATCTCCTGCCCATAATGTACAGGGATGATTTTTATGCACTTCTCTATAAGGCACTAAATGGCCTTGTCCATGCCTATGAAACACAGAACATAACATCTGTGCTGTTTCCAATGGCATCTTGACAATGTGCTTGTCACACTGCATTTGTGCTGACTGTACAGGACACTCGTCTAGTACGAATATGTTCATGTTAATCTCCTTCCATAGTTATCATAGTCCCACCACCTCAATTGCTTTAAATTCTATTTCTTGAATAATGTAATTAGTTTTAGAACATCTTAAATCTTGATCTAAAAATATCCCAAACATTTTACATATATTAATCCAAGCATTTTTATTTTCAAAATCATCTATATATAAATGTTGTTTATTCATAGTTCCACCACCTCCTCTAACTCTGCATCTATATAATCTTGTTTCTCACAACCACACAACTCACCACTGATATGAATGCCACCATCTTTCACTAAAATCTCCCTTGCTTGTTTTTCAGTCTTTGCTTCTATAGTATAGACATAACAGCATGGCACTGTAAAGGTATATTCTTTCATCTGTACAACACTCCCATTTTAACTAACACATCTAATTCTTTTTGTGTCATCTCTTTTACTTTATATACTGATATGAAATCACCATTATGATCTTCGTATATATTAGTATCTTCATCAAAGTTATTTTCAAATATTTCTGCATTATCTTCATCTTCAAGGTCTATACCATAGACTTCTTGTATCATATCTTTATCTGTAATAGACTCACCATTTTCATAG
>LUMU01000587.1_pt1 | contig 13633 bp, 14 predicted proteins | sample 729751 | NCBI WGS metagenome assembly LUMU01 (sample SAMN03860300, study PRJNA289734) | marine metagenome | biome: seawater column; feature: ocean; material: water; isolation source: Red Sea water column Station 192 - depth 100m | place: Saudi Arabia: Red Sea | collected 2011-10-15 | depth 100 m
ACTAGATTACGTTCAAGTGAAGGATTTAATGTAATTATTAATACAGTTTTTCTATTTTTTGCCTTTGCAAGCACTGCATTTTATCCTGCACAAGGTGCACCTCAACCACTTGCAACTGCATTTTACATTAATCCACTTTCATATCTTGTTGATGTTGTAAGAGCGGGAATATTTGGTCAGATAACTGATTTTGTAATAATGGAAATGATCTTTCTAATTGTTTTAGCATCAGTCTTGTTTGTTATAGCAACAAAACTACTGACAAAACTGGATTTTTAAAAATAGTATAGCCCAGCCCGGACTCGAACCGAGGTCAAAGGCTCCAAGGGCCCCTATGCTTGCCGCTACACTACTGGGCTTCTAAAATAAAAAACAATTTACCCCTATAATATTATTTTATAATGCACGTATGGTTCTTAAAAGAACTTGATGTGGATCCTCAAATGATGAAAGTAACTTTCTAGCCTTTTGCTTTCTTTTCTTCATAACATTTTCATCATTTAATGCCTGAAAAATTTCTCTTGAAATTCTATTTGGACTCTCACTTCTAACAATTATCTTGTTTTTTACAAGATAATCTTCAATTCTATTTGGAACCGCATTTAATGAAATTGTTGGAATTCCTAACAATCCTGCCTCTGCAGTCATTGTACCTCCTGAACCAATAATACAATCTACTTTACTTAGAATCTCTTGACCGCTAACTGGTTTTGAAATGATCTTAATTTTTCCATTGAAATTTCTTTTTAATTCCTCAGTTTGTCCTTTATATCTTGATAGAATGATTTTTTCTTCGTTTGGGAAATCTGAAATTATTTTTTCAATAATTTTTTTTGTTACACTATTTTTTTTAATATATGCTGCCTCTGATTCTTCTGGACGAATCAGAATAGTTTTTCTCTTACTAGATTTACTTTCTTTCTTTTTCTTATAGTTCTTGATAATTATTCCTGCATCAATTGATCTATATTGTATAATATTTCGTGAATTAATTCCGAATTCTTTAAAATCATCTTTAGGAAATATCCATGGTGTTAATAATTTGGTAACATAAGGGAGTGATAACTTCATAACGGCTTTAGCTTGTGGTGAATCTGAAAACGCAATATGTGGAATGCCTAACCCATAAGCAACTCTTGTTCCTTCTGGAGAACAAAAACTTACTAGCAAATCTGGTCTCTCTTTTTCAATTTTCTTTGTTAGTAACTTAGTCCTATCCAAACTAGCAAGTAATTTATCAACATTATTCTTTCCACCATGTTTTCCAATAATTACTGGATTGATTGTACCAAATTTTCTAATTCCATTTACTTGTTGATATCTTCTAGTTGTGGAGATAATCTTATGCTGTTTTCTAAATTTTTGAATGAAATATTCAAAAAACAAGTATTGTTTCGGTGTTAAAATATCAAACCAGATCTTCAAGTATTAGCACTTCATAGATAACTGCAATAAGTATTTCTTAGTCTTGATATTAGTATAGTATTATGGCAACAAAAGTTGTAATTTATGGTCTAAGTACTGAAGGATATTCACTTGCTTGCCAAATTGCTCTTAATGGTGGCGATGTTCAAATCATTGATGAATCTACTCCTTCTGCCATATCTATCAAAGAGGATATTGCAAACTCATACCCCACTGTTCAAGCATTAAAAGATGATGAGCCTTTACTTGCAATGACTTCAATTGATGCTGCAATTTCCAAAGCACAGGTACTAATCTTTGCACCAAAAATCCGAAAAACTGGTCAAGATATCAAAATTGAAATTAATTCCAAATTCAAAGATGCAGTTTCAAATATTAAAAAAAACTGTCTTGTAGTCTACGGTTTAGGTACAGGATTTGGTGGAAATTCAGAAAACATGTCTCTACTAGAACATGTTACAGGATTGAAAGTTGGAAAAAATGTTTCATATTTCTATTATCCATTATCTAAAGAAAATATATCAAAATCATTCATAGGTTCATCAGATGGTAAAGAAAATGAATCATTAAAGAAATTATTCAGTTTTAACAAAAATCTTAATTTTTTAACATTAACATCATCAGAATATTTTCATGCCATAGACATACTGAAACAATTTTCTAATCAAACAAGCATTCTGGAAGTTTGTAAATTTGCTAAAGACTCAGCAACAAAATCAGATCTTAACTCAGAAAAACTTGGAGAAATTTTCCTCGATGATATTATCGATGGCTTATTTGATTTAAGATCATTGAGTAGTTCATTTGAAGGTGCAAGTAGTTTGATGTATCTATCAACATGAAATGAAAGGTGAAAAAATTGAAAAATTGCAAGAATTAGAACTCAAACTTAAAGACTACATTGGTGATGTGGAATCTATTAGTCAACCTACTGATATTTTTCAAAATGATAAAACTACTATTGTTGTTGTATGTTCAAAATCAGATCTTGAATATATACTGAAAAATAATAAAGATGATGAAATAATTATTCTAAAAGCTAACCCTCTTTGCCAATTAGTATCAAAAAAATAATATTCCTATATACTGATGAAAAATTATGTCTGAAGATAAAAAAGTCCAAAAAGAAGGAGATCAAATTGAAGATAATGATGAAAATAGAGAGGTAATTTCTGATGAAATTAAAAAATTACAAGATGAAAATATTGAGTTAAAAGATAAATGGCAACGTGCTTTAGCTGACTATCAAAATTTAGAAAGACGAACTCAAACTGAAATTTCTCAAAGAGTTTCTGAAAAAACAAATAATCTTTTATTAAATTTTTTAAATATTTATGAAGATTTTCTCCGTGCTGAAAACTCTTTATCGAAAGAAAAAATTAACACTGACGGAATACAGGCTGTAATTAAAAACATGGAATCTCTTCTGTCCGAAAATAATATCAAACCAATTGATGCAATCGGTGAAATCTTTGATCCTCAAATACATGAAGCAGTTTCTATTGTTGAGGATAATTCATTAGATGATGGAACTATTACTCAAGAAGTGTCTAAAGGCTACATTTCTGGCAAAGCTATTTTAAAACCATCTAAAGTAATTGTATCAAAGAAAAAAAATTAAGAGATGTATGAAATATGGCTGAAAAAATTATTGGTATTGATTTAGGAACAAGAAACTCTGCTGCTTCTGTAATACAGGGTGGAAAACCTACTCTTATCCCAGCAGCTGAAGGAACCACTGCAGCTGGTAAGGCATTCCCATCAGTAGTTGCAATGGATAAAGATGGAAATCTCATTGTAGGCAGTCCTGCTGAAAGACAAGCAGTAACAAATCCTGAAAATACAATTCGTGAAGCAAAACGTAAGATGGGAACAGATTTCTTATTCAAAATGCAAGGAAAAGACTACAAACCTCAACAAATTTCAGCTTTCATTCTTCAAAAAATCAAGCGAGATGCTGAAGCATTTACTGGCGATACAATAAACAAAGCAGTAATTACTGTACCTGCTTATTTTGATGATAATCAAAGACAAGCAACAAAAGATGCAGGTACTATTGCTGGATTAGATGTTGTGAGAATTATTAACGAACCAACTGCTGCATCACTTGCATTTGGAATAGATAAAGCCAAAGAAGATATGAAAATTTTGGTCTTTGATCTGGGTGGAGGTACTCTTGATGTCACAATTATGGAAATGGGTGGAGGTGTATTTGAAGTGATGAGCACATCTGGTGATACACAATTAGGTGGTGCAGATATGGACGCTGCAATAACAAATTATGTAATTGATGAATTTAGAAAACAAGAAGGAATTGATCTATCTAGTGACCCACAGGCAAAAGAAAGAGTTAGAGAAGGTTCCGAGAAAGCAAAAATTGAATTATCATCCGTTATGGAAACTGAAGTTAATCTTCCATTTATTGCTCAGGATTCTTCTGGTGCAAAAAATCTTCAAGTCAAACTAACAAGAGCTAAAATAGATGATTTAGTAGGTTCAATTGTTCAAAGATGTAAACCATCTATTGAGAAAGCGCTAGAAGATGCAAAACTATCTGCATCTGATATAACAAAAGTGGTACTAGTTGGGGGCCCAACCCGTATGCCAATCGTCAAAAAATTTGTTAGTGATACCGTTGGAAAAGAAGCTGAATCTGGCGTAGATCCTATGGAAGCAGTAGCATTTGGTGCTGCAGTACAAGCAGGAATCATTGCTGGTGATGTTACTAGTGACGTTGTTTTACTGGATGTTACTCCATTAACTCTCGGAATTGAAACATTGGGCGGTGTAAGAGAACCAATTATTGAGAGAAATACTACAATTCCAACTTCTAAGGATAAAACATTCACAACTGCAGCAGATAGTCAAACCGCAGTTACTATCAATGTTGTACAAGGTGAGCGACCAATGGTTGCAGATAATGTATCTCTTGGCAGCTTCAATCTAACTGAAATTCCTCCTGCACCAAGAGGTGTACCACAAATCAATGTTAAATTCGATATTGATGCAAATGGTATCTTGAATGTAACTGCAAAAGATATGGGTACAGGAAAAGATGCTAAAATCACTATTCAGTCTACCACAAAAATGTCCGATGAGGAAATCAAAAAGATGCAAGAAGATGCAGAAAACTTTGCAGAAGAAGACAAAAAGAAGAAAGAAGCAGTTGACATAAAAAATGAGGCTGAAAGTTTTGTCTATACAACTGAAAAATTAGTTAATCAAGATCTTAAAGATAAAATCCCACAAGAAAAAGGAATTCAAATCACTGATGCAATTAAAGAACTAAAAGATGTATTATCACAAGATGCTGAACAAATCAAACCAAAATTAGAAGCATTAAAAACAATTGTAAATGAAGTAACCACAGAATTATACAAAAATGCGTCACCTCCTCCAGGAGAACAACAATCAGGAGAACAACAATCAGGAGAACAACAATCAGGAGAACAACAATCAGGAGAACAACAATCAGGATTATTATGAAGTTTTAGGAGTTGACAAATCATCATCTCCTGATGAAATAAAATCTCAATACCGAAAATTAGCATTAAAATTTCATCCTGACAGAAATAAATCTCCTGATGCTCAAGAACATTTCAAGGAAATTTCTGAAGCATATGCAGTTCTTTCTGATTCATCAAAACGTGAATTGTATGATCAACATGGACATGAAGGTGTAGATGGTAGATATTCCACCGAAGATATCTTCAGAGGTGCTGGAGGTAACTTTAATGACATTTTCAATGATTTGTTTGGAGGTCAAGGAAGACGTGGAGGAGGTGGATTCGGATCTGTTTTTGAAAATCTATTTGGAGGAGGTGGATTCGGTCGTCCACGTGGAAATGATCTTTTACATGAATGCTATATCACTTTGGAAGATGTATTACATGGAAAACAAATTGAACTTGATCTCAAAAAGTTTGTAGATTGTCCTGACTGTGATGGTACTGGATGTAAACCTGGAAGTTCAAAATCAACCTGTAAAGACTGTGGTGGTTATGGTCAAGTTAGAGTCAGAAGAAATATGGGAGGAATGATATTGGAATCTGCTCAACCATGTGGAAAATGTCAAGGAAGTGGAGAACTCTTTGATGATCCGTGCAAAAAATGTCAAAGAGGTAAAGTAAAAGGAACAAAACATGTTTCATTCAATCTTCCACCTGGAATCGATAATGGTGACTATCTTGCTATGCGAGGAGAAGGAGAATCAATTCCAGATGGTGATCCAGGTGATCTTCATGTCCGTGTAAGAGTTGAACCTCATAAATTGTACAGACGTGATGGAACTGATCTATATTGTGATGCAAGAATTTCAATGGTAGATGCAACATTAGGGACAGAAATTAATGTCAAAACTTTAGAACACACAGAAAAATTAAAGATAGAATCAGGCACCCAACCAAATTCTATTTTAAAAATTAAATCTCAAGGATTACCTAGCCCAAATTCTAATCGACGCGGAGATCTTTTTGTCCACATTGTAGTAGAAATTCCTAAAAAACTCTCAAAACAACAAAAATCTCTCTTAGATGAATTTGAAAGTTTAGACTAGTCTTTTGATAGTCTTATTGAGAGATCGTGACCTTGTTTAATCTCTTGTTCGTATAATTTTTTAATAATTTCTCCAATCTTTTGTTCAGTGAAATACTCCTGATTGTATCTTCCCAAAACTTCTTTGTCATTATCTAATACTACTTCCCAAAATGGCATAAATTTGATAATTTTATCTCTCATTTCAATATTTTGTGAATAACGAACTTATTCTAGAAATCCAAAATTTTGATGCGGGAGTCGCCCAGCCTGGTCAACGGCGTAAGGTTCAGATCCTTATCTCCTAGGAGTTCGTGGGTTCAAATCCCACTTCCCGCACCATAAATTATTGACTACTATTATGAACAACTTTAAAACACTGTAGTTTGCCTATTTTCCATGGCAAAAGTAACCCGTGTTGGTGGTAGAGGTACAACTCGTCGAAAGACTGACACTAGTAAGAAATCAACATTCTCTGGTGACTCTTACAAAGAATTTCAACAGGTAGAGGTACTGGTAGCAGAAAAACAAAAAGTTAATCCCCTTAACTTATCTATTTTTTCTCCTACTGTTTTAGTTTAGAATTTTCTGAATTTTATCTTTAAGTTTTTGATTGATAATCTTTCCAGATGCTTTACCTCTAACCTGCTTCATTGCTATTCCCATTAGACCACTTAATGCACGCATCTGTTCTTCATTCACTTTCTCTAGATTTTTCTGAATTATCTCATCGAGGATCTTGTCTAATTCTTCATCAGTTAATTGAGTTATGGATGCTTTTTCTAATGCTTGCAAAACATTATCTGCTTTTTTAGACATTATTTGTTCAAAAATTATTTCAATAGACTCTTTGTTTATCTTGTTTTGCTCTAACAGCTCAAATGTTTTCATTATCTGCTCACTATCTAGTAATTTGGAATCTAATCCTTTTCTTTCTAAGTTAGTTATGGTTGAACAAAGTATTGACACAACAAAATTTGGTGAATTTTGTTTTGTAGAACAAATATCTTCAAATATCTCAAAATATTCTGAATCAAAAATTTGTTCTGCAAGTTGATTGTTTATCTGATATTTTCTCTCTAACTCTTTAATTGATTCTTCCCATGATTTTGGTACATTAGAATTTGCCTCTTCACGTTCATTACTTGTGACTTTGACTGTTGGAATGTCTGTTTCTGGATACATCCTTGATGCACCAGGACGTGGTCTTAGAAATACAGTATCTCCATTTTGAGTAGCAGCCCTTGTCTCTGCAGGTGGTCCGTCTTTTGCAAGTTTAATTCTATTAATTATTGAATCAATTGCAAAACCAACTGATATTTTCTCTCCTGCAATAATCAAAAATGCATCATTTTCTTCTGTTTGTATTTTTTCTACAACTCGTTTGATATCGTTATCTTCAATTCCATAGTTTGGTAATTCATCAGAATGAAAAACTCCTCCAATTCCAAAAAATCTCACTAGTTGACCGATTTCTTTTCCTAATCTAATATCTGAATAGGGCTCAAATCCCAACAGTCCTTTTAATTTACTAATTTTGATTGCAAATATTTTATGTTGTTTTTCTAGTGATTTTTTAATAATTTTTGAGTTACATTCTTTCATTATTTCTGTAATATCAAAAACATCATCTTTTCTATCAATCTCTGTAAACCCTGTATCCATAATTTTCTTGGAAATTAATTTTAGTCCATGCTGTCGCTTTGCTTCAAATTCAATAATTTTCTCTAACTGATCTAATTGCTGAACTCCTTTTACCTCAATTACCCCTCCACCTTCAACTGAAATATTCACATCTTGTCTGATTGTTCCAATACCACGCATGACTTTTTTTGTAACACGCAACAATCTTCCTAAAGTTAACGCAATATCTTTTACAAATCTTGGATCTCCCTCAACAGGATCTAATGCAATTTCAACTAAAGGAACTCCTAATCTATCTAAACTAAAAAATCTGTGATTGCCTTCATCTTTTACCAGTTTTCCTGCATCTTCTTCAAGACAAATTGATTGAACGCCTACTTTTTTTCCATTGACTTCAATATGTCCGCCTTGTGAGACCAGCATTGTTCTCTGAAATCCAGTTGTGTTTGAACCATCGATGACTGTTTTTCTCATCACATGTATTTCTGAAAAAATTTTTGATTTTAATGCAGAACTGATTAAGAGTGCAATATTCTTAGCATCTATATCTAGTGAATGTGGTGGTTCCTCATCTTCTTCAACCAAACAACTACTTTTTGGATTTGCATAGTAAACTATTGTCTTTGATTTTGTACTTTCAAAAAGTGCGGCAGGATCAATTTTCCCTAATTCACTTTTTGCTGCCCTAAGCTTTCTTGAAAATTTTTTTGAAAACTCTTCTTCTTCTATTGGGGTACAGTCACAAAATAACTTCTTTTTTGTATCTAGTTGTTGGTGAATTTCAAGTCCAACCTTTAATCCAATATTTTTAATGTCAACTTCACTCAAAATTAAAACTCCGAAGCAATATTTCTTAACATCAATTCCTTAATTTCTCCTGCATTACTTGAATTTCCACATGCCCACATTGCCTTAACTAATGCTGTTTCTGGAGTCATATTTTCAAGTGGAACAATCCCTAACTCTAGAAGATCTCTTCCACTGTCATAAACTGTCATACTCACACGTCCGTCGATACATTGTGATGTCATTCCAAGAAACAATCCTTTTTCTTTTGCATCTTTTATCGCATCATACATTGTGTTTCCAACATGACCTAATCCAGTTCCTTCAAAAATTATTGCATTAAATCCAGAATCAATTAAATTTTTAATTTGTTTTGGATCATAACCGGGATGATACTTTACTAAAGCGACTTTTGAATCTAAATCTAATTTTGGCTCATATTTCTCACCTTTGAAAAAACTATCATTCATATTTTTCAAAATTTTATCTTCAGAAACTATGAATGCTGGATTATCTCCGACAGTTTCAAATGCTCCTCTTTTACTTGTGTGATTTTTTCTTACACGTGTACCTTTGTGACATGCTATTGTGTCATCGTTTGAGTCATTGTGCATTATTACATAGATTCCATTTGTTTTTGATTCAGTAAGGAATTTTGTTGCTGCGATTAAATTTAATGCTGCATCTGATGATGGCCTGTCTGATGATCTTTGTGAACCAACTAATGCAATTGGAATAGGAAATCCTGATAATGCAAATGATAGAAATGAAGAAGTATAATGCATTGTATCTGTCCCATGTGCAATAATTATTCCTGCATAATCCGATTTTGCAACACTATCTAGTTTCTTTGCAATTTCTTTCCAATGGTCTGGTTGTAAATTCTCTGAATATTCTGAAAATAATACTTCTGCATCGACATTTGCAATCTTTGCAATTTCTGGAACTGCTTCATATAATTCGGATGCAGATAATGCTGGAGTAACTGCACCTGTTCTATAATCTACTTTGCTTGCAATTGTTCCTCCAGTTGATAATAACAAAATCTTTGGCAGATTCTCATTTTTCTCAATTGTCTGCGTACTCTCGACAATTGATTGTCCTTCGCCGACCTTCTCTATTTTTTCTATTTTATCAAATTCTATTCCAATATTATAGCCACTCTTTAATTTCAAAACAATGTGGGATTCATCTCCACTTTCGTATCTTGGCATCAAAATTCCAGAATATGTTAATTCAGAGGTGATTTTGACTAAATTTCCAACTTCGACTTTATTCTGAGTTAAGAAATCACGAATTTTACCTTTGTATCCTTTGAGTTCTGACATTTATGAAAATTAGAGTGTAGGTATTTTATTAAAACTACCTGTAGTAGGAAGCAACTAATTTCTCGTTCATCTTGAGATCTTTCTGTTCTCTGACTTTTCTAACTGCTTCTTCAAAGTGACTCATCTTTACTTTAGCATCAGCTGCTTTCTTTTCAATCTCATCTACAATCTTCTTCTTTTCTTCATCACTCAAATTATCATCTGGTACTGCATTGTCTAGATGTTCGTGAACTACAAGTGAAACTGCAGTATTTGCAATTGATGCTACATCTGCACTGCTTAATCCATCTGTTAATTCTGCAATCTTATCAAAGTCTACTTTGTCGGCACCATCTGCAAGTGGTATGTCTTTAGCATGAATTTCAATAACAGATTTTCTACTTTCTTTATCTGGTAATGGTATCTGAATGATTTTATCAAATCTGCCTGGTCTTAATAGTGCTGGATCAATCATGTCTGCTCTGTTTGTTGCAGCAAGTACTACAACACCGTGCATATTCTCCATTCCATCTAATTCTGTAAGTAATTGACTGACAACTCTCTCTGTTACGGCAGTTTCTCCACCTGCTCCTCTAATTGGTGCAATCGAATCAATTTCATCAAAGAAGATTACACAAGGAGCTGATTGTCTTGCTCTTTTGAAAATCTCTCTAATTCCTCTTTCAGATTCTCCGACCCATTTTGATAGAAGTTCTGGTCCTCTTACTGAAACAAAGTTTGCCTCACTTTGTGTTGCTACTGCTTTTGCCATGAGTGTTTTTCCTGTTCCACTTGGTCCGTGTAACAAAATACCTCTTGGCATTTTATGTCCTAAATTATCATACAATCCTGGGAATTTCATTGGCCATTCGACTGCTTCCATCAACTCTTTTTTAACTTCAGCAAGTCCGCCTACTTTATCCCATGATACATCTGGATTCTCAATGAATACTTCTCTCATTCCTGAAGGTGTTACTTCAACAAGTGCTTTCTTGAAGTCTTCAGAGTTTACAACTAGTTTATCTAATGTCTCTGGAGGAATTTTTTCTTCTTCTAGATTTAATTCTGGAAGCAATCTTCTAAGACATTTCATTGCAGCTTCCTTACACAAGTATTCTAAATCAGCACCAACATAGCCGTGGCTAATAGATGCAACCTTTTCAATTTTAACTGGCAAATCTTGATCTTCACCTGCTAATGGCATGTTTCGTGTGTGAATCTGTAAGATTTCTTGCCTGCCTTTCTTATCTGGAACTTTGATTTCAATTTCTCTATCAAATCTGCCTGGTCTTCTCAATGCTGGATCAATTGCATTTGGTCTGTTGGTTGCAGAAATTACAATTACTTTTCCTCTTGCTTCTAATCCATCCATTAATGATAACATCTGAGATACGACTCTTCTTTCTACTTCACCGGTAACTTCTTCTCTTTTTGGTGCAATCGAATCAATTTCATCAACGAAAATGATTGATGGAGCTTTTTCTCTTGCCTCTTTGAAAATTTCTCTTAAACGAGCTTCACTTTCTCCATAAAACTTGCTCATAATTTCTGGACCAGAAATGCTGATAAAGTGTGCATTACTTTCATTTGCAACTGCTTTTGCCAAAAGTGTTTTTCCTGTTCCTGGAGGACCATAAAGTAAAACTCCTTTCGGTGCCTCAATCCCTGTTGTCTTTTGTGTAACTAGAACTGCATCTGCTGCTGGTGTAACTCCAATTACTTGGAAGGTTAATCTTCCTCCGAAGTATGGAACCATTACATTGTCTCCTTTAATCAAAGGAACACTTTCTAATGCATCTGCCAAATATCTCTCATCAATTGGTGGTATTGCCTCTAATGGTGCAACAACCACTTTTTCTGCTGGTACAGCTTTAATCTTTTTTACAGTAATTGTATCTCCAATTGCAATTCCTGAATTGTTTCTTCCCAGTCCATCAATTCGTATGATTCCTTTTCCCTCATCAGAAGGATACAAAGGTAAACATTTTGCAACTGTACGTCTTTTTCCTTTTAGTTCGATAACATCCCCAGTTGATGCATTTAGAGTATCCATAGAATCATAATCGATTCTAGCTACTCCTCTTCCAACATCTCTAGTATATGCTTCTAGAACTTTTAGGGAAAGACCATTTTCGCTCATATCTATACACTTGACTTTCTTTTTTTATATATTTAGCGTATTATTTCCATTGATCGACGCAAAATTGATCATTAGCTTAATATCATGATCCTAGTCACAATCGAATACTATGGGTAAAAGACCAGGTGTTCGTAGACGTGGGCGTGGAGGAATGCAGTTTAGAGCTGCTACTACACAAAAGCTAAAAGCCGCAAAATATCCAAGTTTTACACTAGATGAAGAACGTCAAGGAGAAATTATTGATTTGGTCCATGAATCTGGTCGTGATGTGCCACTCTCAAAAGTAAGATTTGAAGACGGCTCTGTTTCATTTATCCCAGCACCTCTAGGAACTAGGGTTGGCCAAAAAATCGATTTTGGTCTTAATGCTGAGATTGTTGACGGTAATGTAATTAGTATTCAAAATATTCCTGATGGAACCATTGTTTGTAATGTTGAACAACAATTTGGAGATGGTGGTGCTTTAATGAAATCTGCAGGAGCTGACGCAACAGTATTTTCTCACTCTGATGATGGAGTGGTCTTAAAATTAGCATCTGGTAAATTTAAAAAATTAAATCCAAAGAACAGAGCAATGATTGGAACTCTTGCAGGTGGTGGAGTTGGCGACAGACCACTCATGCGTGCTGGAGTTAAAATGATGCGTTTCAAATCAAAGGGTAAGAAATATCCAATTGTAAGAGGTGTTGCACAAGCAGCATATGTACACCCTCACGGTGGTGGACGTCACCAACACGTTGGACAATCATCTACTGTATCTCGTGATACTCCTCCAGGTGCTAAAGTTGGTTCTATTGCTGCAAGAAAGACTGGTAGAGCAAGAATTAAGGAAAGAAAACAATCTATCAAATAATAGTCTGTTAATCAATCATTTAGAATGGTCCTAAAACGAATTCATGTCTTTGTTACTGGTCGAGTACAAGGTGTATTTTTCAGACAATCTACCAGAGTAATGGCAATCAAAAATAATGTGAATGGTTGGGTTCGTAATCTTGATGATGGAAGAGTAGAGATTGTTGCAGAAGGTGAAGAATCAAACATTAATGCTCTAGCAGATTGGTGTAAAACCGGACCTGCAAATTCTCGTGTAGATGAGTTTGAATTATCTGAAGAAACTTCTACTGGTGAATTTGAAAATTTTGAAGTTAGATACTAGCGAATAGTTGTAAATGCATCTTTGAGTGAAGATTCTATTTCTGACAGTTCTTGGTCTGGAGTAACCTCTAAAATCTCAGGCTCTAGTTTTCGTTCTTTCTGAATTTTTATCATGATTGACTTTTCAGTTGGTTCTAAATCAGCAAACCATCTGAACGCCATTGTTTTACAGAAAACTATTCTGTGCATTCGGACATCTTCTATCACTTTTTCATCTAGTGACATACAGTATGTGCGTAATTTATCAAACAATGGCTTGACAGGTTCAGGAATTTGTCTCTGAAAATCATGGTAGGTTCGTCCAGTTCCAGTTCCAATTAGACCTTCCATGTACATCATCTACAAATTCATAATTTAATGTAGTAGTTCTGCTGGCTCCAGTCTAGGATGATAGTCCCATTTCAAGGCATACAAGATCCCCCACGTAGACGAGGAAGCGTGGATGCTCCACCTTAGGATTGCTCCCTCCCGGACCTCATCCCTTTCGATGGTTCGGTCTTAGGAAAAATCCCTTCGGATTATCCTTGTCCTGCAACCACCCGCCTCGGCGTGAATTCATTTCCGCACACCAAGCGGGAGTTACCTTCCTAGAGATTTACCCAGCAGTTGCTGATCTCTGCATATAGCCGGTTTCAGAATAGGG
>LUMU01000267.1_pt1 | contig 13610 bp, 14 predicted proteins | sample 729751 | NCBI WGS metagenome assembly LUMU01 (sample SAMN03860300, study PRJNA289734) | marine metagenome | biome: seawater column; feature: ocean; material: water; isolation source: Red Sea water column Station 192 - depth 100m | place: Saudi Arabia: Red Sea | collected 2011-10-15 | depth 100 m
TACAGCAGTTGCAGATGGAGATGGCTTACTTGTAAATGATGGTGGCACAATGAGAATGACTAATGTCACAACATTAAAAACATATTTTCAAACAGGTATTTCTTCAGCAGCAGATGACATATCAGCTGGTGATGCAGCAGTTAGTATTACAACTTCATCAGGTGATATTACAATTGATGCAGCAGCAAATAATAGTGATATTATATTTAAAGGAACTGATGCTACTTCTGATATTACTATGCTTACTCTTGATGGTAGTGAAGCAGGAGCAGCTACATTTAATGACAAAGTTGTAGCAACAGAATTAGATATATCTGGTAACATAGATATTGATGGCACTGCTAATTTAGATGCTGTTGATATTGATGGTGCAGTACAGTTAGATGCTACACTTACAATAGGAGCTGATGATCAAGGTTATGATGTAATACTTTACGGAGATACAGCAAGTGCTAACATGACTTGGGATACATCTGTAGATGATTTAATATTTAATGGTGCTGCTAGAATAGTTATACCAGATGGTCAACTTGTTTTAGGAAGCACAGCAGTTTCATCTACAGCAGCAGAACTTAATTTACTTGATGGAGTATCAGGATTAGTTCAAGCAGACTTAACAAAATTAGCAGCCGTAGATTCAACAGCTGCAGAATTAAATATTGTTGATGGTGGCACATCAGCTACTTCAACAACAGTTGCAGATGCGGACAGAGTTGTATTAAACGATAATGGTACAATGGTCCAAGTTGCAATGACCGATATTAAAACATACATTGGTGGTGGTACATCATGGCAAGCAGTTAAAACATCAAACTTTACAGCTTCAGCTGGTCAAGGAGTATTTTGTAATACAACTAGTGGTGCATTTACTTTAACACTTCCAGCTTCACCTTCAATCGGTGATGAGGTTTCATTTGTAGATTACGCAGGAACATTTGATACTAACAATTTAACAATTGGTAGAAACAGTTCTAAAATACACGGAGCAGATGAAGATTTAACTGTTGCCGTAGAAAGAGCAGCAAACACTTTAGTATTTACAGACTCTACTCAAGGTTGGTTGCTGAAGAGTAAATAATGGCTGAATATAAAGATATACACGGCACGACTGTCCGTAACAGTGCTGGAAATTTAGCAGGTGCTAAAACAGGAGAATTATTTTATGATACTACTAATACAGATTTTAAATATCAGTTTCCTAACGTAACCACAGCAGGTGCGTGGAGAACTCAAACTAGTTTAAACACAGCTAGAGATCAAATAGCTGGTGCGGGAAGTACAACTTCTGCATTAGTTTTTGGAGAAAATTTTGGTGGAGAAACAGAATTATGGAATGGCACAAGTTGGACTGAAAAAAATGATTTGAACACTAGTAGAAGAGGATTGGCAGGAGCTGGTGCTTCAGGCACAGCTGCTTTAGCTTTTGGTGGTAACCTAGCTGCACCATCACCTAATGCTGCTTCTAATGCTACAGAAAATTTTAATGGAACTAGCTGGACTGAAGTAGGAGATTTAAATCAAGCAAGAAGTTTTCCAGGTGGAATAGGAACTAATACAGCAGCTTTATCTTTTGGTGGTTCAACAGGTCCTGGAACTAATCCTCCTATAACTGCTGAAAATGAATCTTGGAATGGAACAAGTTGGACAGAATTAGGAGATTTAAATAGTCCTAGAAATTCTTTAGGAGATGCTGGAACAAACACTTCTGGTTTAGCTGTTGGTGGCTCAGGTCCAACAGGAGCAACAGAATCATGGAATGGATCTTCTTGGACAGAAGTTGCAGATTTAAATACAGCACGATTAGCTCTAGCTGGGTCTGGAGCTAGCAATACAGAAGCAGTGGTTTTTGGTGGTCCTTCTAGTTCAGCTTTAACAGAAGTATGGAATGGAACAGCCTGGACAGAGCAAGGAGATTTAAGTAATGGTAGAGGATATTTAGGATCTACTAAAGTTAGTTACACAGCAGCTTTAGCTATGGGTGGTGGTGATAGTACAAACGTAGAAGAATGGATAGGATCAGGTGTAGACACTGCAGCTTGGTCTACAGGTGGTAGTTTAAATACTGCAAGACATGAATTAGGATCAGCAGGTACACAAACTTCTGCTTTAGGATTTGGAGGTAATACAGGATCTTTTACAGGCGTAACAGAAGCATATGATGGATCTACGTGGACTGAAGTTGGAGATTTAAATACTGCTAGAGATCTTTTAGCAGGAAGCGGTGCTAGTAATACATCAGCTTTAGCTTTTGGTGGAAACACACCACCAGTTAGTGCATTAACAGAAAATTACAATGGATCTAGTTGGACTGAAGTAGGAGATTTAAATACAGCAGGAAGTGCTCGTACAGGAGTAGGGGCTACTAATACAGCAGCTTTAGCTGTTGGAGGTAGTGATGGATCTTCTCAATTAGCTAATAATGAAATATGGAATGGCACAAGTTGGACAGAAGTTGGAGATATAAGTGGTGGTAAAAGATTTATGGCAGGAGCAGGAACAACCACAGCAGGATTAGTATTTGGTGGAAGTCCAGGACCAACAGCTAATACAGAATCATGGAATGGATCTTCCTGGACTGAAGTTAATAATCTAAACACTGCTAGAAATCAATTAGCAGGTCTTGGTACACAAGCTTCTGCCTTAGCGTTTGGAGGGGAAGGTCCACCAAATGTGGCACTTACAGAAGATTGGAATGGAAATAATTGGGTTGAAACTGCAGATTTAAATACTGCGGTAAGATTTCAAGGAGGAGCTGGTACAACAACGGCTGGCTTATCTTTTGGTGGAGATAATGGACCAGTAACAGCTAATACTGAAGAATGGGCTGTACCTTCGAAGGCAACTAAGGTATTAACAGATTAATAAGGAGGAAACTATGGCAAAAACATATCAATACTGTGTAGCAGAAAACTGGGGAAAAGGATTTATTGATTTTGATGAATCTCATAGAATAACTTTTGTAGGTTATCCTGGTAATGTTTGGCAAGTACCAGCATATAATAAACATGCAAATCTTTGGATTGCTAAAGTAGCTGGAACTTTAAAAACAAAAGATGAAGCTCAAACTATTGTAACTGCACAAGTAGATGCAGCTCAAGATGCTTGGGATGCTGATAATGTTGATGGCGAATCTGCTGATGAAAAAATTGACAGATTAGGTGCAAAGCCCGAAGACATAACATTAGTGGAGTAAATTTAAATGGCAGATTATAAAACCATACATGGCAGTTTGGTTCGTAGTTATACTACCGATCCGGATAATCCTATTGAAGGACAGGTATGGTATGACAAGACTAATAAAGTATTACAGTTTCAAATACCAAACATAACTTCAGCAGGTGCTTGGCGTACTGGTGGTAATTTAAATACTGCTAGATATACTCATGGTGATGCTGGAACTCAAACTGCTGCATTAGCGTTTGGTGGATATATAGACTCTGGAAGTGGTCAAGGTGAAACAGAATCTTATAATGGTTCAACTTGGACTGAATTAACAGATTTGAATACAGCAAGACTTAATACAGGAGGAGCTGGTGCTACTAATACAGCTGCTATATGTGTTGGTGGATCTCCCGGTGGTAAATCAGAAAATGAATTATGGAATGGTTCAAGTTGGACTGAAGTAGGAGATTTAAACACTGGCAGACATGCTCATGGAACATCTGGAACTTCTACATCTGGTTTGGCTTATGGTGGAACACCACCAGGTTTTTTAGATGTTACAGAATCTTGGAACGGTTCTAGTTGGACTGAAGTAGGAGATTTAAATACAGCAAGATACTATCCTGGAAATTTAGGAGATAGTAATACCTCTGCTATATGTGCTGGTGGAAACACACCACCGCATACAGCTAATTCAGAAACTTGGAATGGAACAGCATGGACTGAGGGAGATAATTTAAATACTTCAAGAATGGGTCTTGGAGGTGCTGGAACTGCAACTGCTGGTTTAGTTTTTGGTGGAACACAAGATCCACCTCAACTTGCTAATACAGAAGTATACGATGGAACTAGTTGGACAGAAACCGGTGATTTAAGCACAGCAAGAGGATATCCAGGAGGAGCAGGAACTAGTACATCAGCTCTAGCTTTTGGAGGATCACCTCCTACAACAGCAGCAACAGAAGAATTTCAAGGTGCAGGTTCAAACATTGGAGCTTGGTCTACTAGTGGTGCTTTAAATACTGCTAGATCAATGTTAGGTGGAGCAGGAACACAACCTGCAGGATTAGCTTTTGGAGGTTATACTACAACCTCTGTAGCAAATGCAGAAACATATGATGGTACAAGTTGGACAGAAGTAGGAGATTTAAATTCTGCAAGACATGAATTTGGTGGCATTGGTACTCAAACATCTGCATTAGCTTTTGGTGGAGTTGCTAAAGTAGCAATTACAGAATCATGGAATGGTTTAGCATGGACAGAAGTAGCAGATTTAAATAGTGGGAGAAAACAATTATCAGGATCAGGAGTAAGTAATACATCAGCTTTAGCGATTGGAGGTAGAATAGATGAACCAAGAGTTGCAGTTGTTGAAACTTGGGATGGATCAAGTTGGACAGAAGTTGGTGACTTAAATACTGCAAGAGGTTCTTTAGCTGGATCAGGAACATCAACATTAGCTTTAGCTATTGGTGGAGATGCACCACCACAAGTTGCAAACGTAGAATCTTGGAATGGTTCTAGTTGGACAGAAGTTTCGGATTTAAATACAGCAAGAGAAGATTTAGCTGCATCAAAACAAGATTCAATATCAACTTTAGCTTTTGGTGGAGCATCTCCTGCTAGAGCACTTACAGAAGATTGGAATGGAGCTAGCTGGTCAGAAGTAGCAGATTTAAATACCGCTAGAGATTTATTAGCAGGAGCAGGAGCTACTGGTAATACGGCTGCTTTAGCTTTTGGTGGAGAAACCTCACCAGGAGTAGTAAGTTTAACAGAAGATTGGAGTGGAAGTTCTAAAGTAATTAAAACAGTAGACACAGATTAATATGGCAAATTATAGAAACATACATGGAATTAATATTGAGACGGTATCATCTAATCCCGATAATCCAGCTAATGGACAGGTTTGGTATAACTCAACAGATCAAAAATTAAGAGGTAATGCACAAACAACTGCAGGAGCTTGGTCTACTAGTAATGATATTAATACCGCAAGAGGTAGACTAGCAGGAGACGGAACTCAAGATGATGCTGTTATTTTTGGTGGTCATCACCCAGGTTCAAAAAACGAAACAGAAATATATAATGGAACTAGTTGGACAGAAGTTGCAAATTTAAATTTAGCTAGATCACAACATGGAGCAGCAGGAAGTAGTAGCACTGCAGCCATTGGATTTGCAGGTACAGCAGCACCTCCTTTTAATGCAATTAAAGATGAAACAGAATCATGGAATGGCACAAGTTGGACTGAAGTTGGAGATTTAAACACAGCTAGAAGAATTGTAGCAGGTTGTGGTATAGAAACTTCAGCGTTATGTGTTGGTGGTTATACTACAGAAACAATTGCAAACAATGAAAGTTGGAATGGATCTACGTGGACTGAAGTAGGAGATTTAAATCAAACTAAATATTTTAGTGGTAGTGGTGCAGGAGTTAGTAATACATCAGCATTAGTTTTTGGAGGACATGCTCCTTTTTTAAATTCAACAGAATCATGGGATGGAACTAGTTGGACAGAGCTTGCAAACTTAAACCAAGGAAAATATGGAATTGGAGGAAGTGGAACTCAAACATCTGCACTTGCAGCTGGTGGTGCTATTCCACCAGATTCTAATACGGCAAATACAGAGTTATGGAATGGTTCTAGTTGGTCAGAACAAAATAATTTAAATACAGCAACTTCACAAACGGCTAGTGGTGGAACAACGTCAGCAGGTTTTGTTGCGGGTGGTGGAACTTCACCTCCTGTTATAGCAAAAACAGAAGAATGGAATGGTGCAGGTACTGATAGTATAAGAGAATTTGATCTATCTTAATACTTGTAATAAATTTTATATAGTATATATTCTAGTTAACTAATGGAGAAAGACATGAAAAAAGACGTTAAAGATATTATACAAAAAGAAGAAGTACATTTAAATAATCTACTTACCACTGATGATTTATCTGCATTTAAAGGTATGGTCGATGAGTTACGAGATACATGGACCAAGAAACAAATGTTTCGAACAGAAACAGAAGCAAGGTTTTCTGTATTACAAGATAATAGATACCCAACCAAAGCTGCAAAGTATTGGCAATGTGTTAGAGAACAATCTAGTTATCTAGATAATCTTATGGCTTTGTCGTTTGATTATAGAAGAAACGATGCAAAAATTACTTGGTTAGAAAATAAAATAGATAAAGAACAAGATGATTATAAACGAACTAAATATCAAATAGATTTAGATGAATGTAAATTTGGTAAAGCATCTATGGAAAAAGTTGCTAAACATAGAATGAGAGAAATTAAAATGTGGTCTAAATTAAAAAAAGAATTTAACGATGGATCATTTAATGACAAAGATGTTAATGTACACCAGTTAGAATCTTATGGATTACAGTATCATGAAAAAGCAAAAACATTAAATCAAAACTCATCAGAAGCTGAAATATTTAATGTAATGGGTCAATTAAATTCATTACAAAGAATTAAAAAATCTGGTGAATTAGAGAGTAGTTATACAGAGACAGAAAAACTTACCCAACATGGAAAACCTAAAGTTTGATTTTGTATTTTTAGGTCAGTCTATTTTAAAATATCAAGTGCCTCTTGATATTTTTACAGCTATTAATCAAATCTACGAACAAAACTATAATAACCTTGCACCTGCAAATAAACAGTTAGTAGGTAAAATAAAAAGTGAACATTCATTATTTTACCAAGGAGCTGATCAAACAAAAATGAAAAATCATAATATGTTACCAAAAAATGTAACAGATTATTTTATTACTATGTTTAAACACTATTTAGCATTTAATAAAATTAGAGAGTATGATACTCATTTAAATTCTATTTGGGTTAACGAAATGAAACAACACGAATACAATCCTGCACATATACATAGAGGTATGTTGTTTACAGGACTATCAAGTGTTATGATTTTAAAATTACCTTCTACATTTGGTGAAGAATATTCAGCAAAACAAGTGCAACAAAATGGTAGACTTCAAATACTTGGTGCAGCTAATGGTCAGTTTGCAAAGATAGATTATCAACCACCAATGGACCTTAGAGATTTTTATGTGTTTCCGTATGATATGAGACATACAGTATATCCATTTAATGGAACTAATGAGATTAGAAGAACACTTGCTGCAAACTGTGATGTATCATTTGATCCAATAAAAAATAGAGGTGCACTATGATAACAGAACCACGTTGGAGATCTTTTATAGTTGAGACTACAAAACCTATATTTACACCAAAACAATGTCAGATGATTATAGAAGCAGGACGTTCAGAACCTAGAAATGATGCTCAAGTTGGAAATAAACAAGGAATAAAAGGCGGTGTGTTAGATACTAAAACAAGAACCTCACACATTAGTTGGATACCATTTAAAAAAATGAATGATATGTACAAAGACATAGAAAAAATTATGAAACAAACTAATGGCAATCATTTTGGTTTTGATGGAATGACATTAACAGAGTATGCACAATACACAGAGTATCCAGAAGGTGGGTTTTATGATTGGCATGTAGATAATGATGTAAACATGCAGCACGAACCACCGGTTCGAAAAATATCTATGACTTGTTTACTATCACCTGAGAATGAATTTGAAGGTGGAGATTTAGAACTTCAAGCCGAAGGTAAAGTTGCAAAAATAAAACAAGGGCATGCTATATTCTTTGCATCATTTATTAGACACAGAGTAAAACCTGTAATACGTGGTAACAGAAAATCTTTAGTTATGTGGTTTGGAGGCACACCTTTTAAATAATGTTTAGAGAATTACATTTTCCAACACCAATTTATATTGCAGATATAAAACATCCAACTCTTAATCAAGAATTAGAAAAAGATATTGTAGCTTGGTCTAAACAAGATAAAGGCATAACAAGAACTAATGTGCAAGGTTGGCATTCGCATACGACTATGCAAAACTTACCTGAATATAAAAAATTAGTTGATATGTTATATGCGTGTCAAAAAACTATTTATGATCAAGAACATTTAGATAGTGAACCTGTACTTGGTAATATGTGGGCAAACATTAATCCACCAGGTGGTATGAACAGAGCTCACCAACATCCAAACTCATTATGGTCAGGTGTGTATTATATTAAAGCTCCTAAAAATTGTGGACATTTAAAAATAGATGATCCAAGATCACCTGCTGCAATGTCTAGACCCAAACAAAAAGAAGGACCCGTACCTGCAAGATTGTTTAGAGAAACACACTATGAACCTGTTGCTGGAAGATGTATTATGTTTCCATCTTGGTTAACGCATTGCGTTGATCCTAATGAATCTAATGATATAAGAATATCAGTGTCATTTAATTTTTTACAGAAAGGAATGTTTGTATGACTTGTATAAGTTGTTTATTACTAATGCTAAAAAAGTTTTAAACAAATTTACTTTAAAAGATAAAGATTTTAAAATATGGTGTTATATAACAGATAAATCTTATAGCAATACACACTGGCATAATCATAAAAAATCAGCTACAATAAATTGTGTGATATATTTAAAAACTAATAATAAAGGCATAGATTTTATAGTTAATAATAAGAAAAAATATTTAAAACCAAAAGATGGAGACATGTTAATTTTTCCAGCTTCTTTAGATCACTGTCCACAACCATCAACAGACAAAAAAAGAATTAGTTTAAATTTAGAAATACGTTGTAATGAAAATGAACAAGAGATTTTTAATGTTTCGTAATTTAAAATACCAAGTAATTAAAAACGCAGTATCTTACGAGTTAGTTAATTTTATATACAATTATTTTATGCTTAAACGTGATGCCATAAAATGGATGTATCAAAACAATATTATATTGGACAACGGTATGTTTGTATGATAAAATTAATTTATAAAAAACTACCTATAAATAAAATATCATATCTTAATAGAAAGAAAGATGGTTTTTCTGCAGATGGTGTAGAAAAAAATTTTTATAATTCTTTAAAATCATCTATATCTAAACATGGAATAAAAGATCCAGTTTATATTGAGTATGGTAGTGAGTCTTATGGAGATATTTTAAAAATTATTGTAGGTAATAATAGAGTAGCTATAGCACACGAATTAGGTATTAAAGAAATACCTTGCATAATTAAAAATTTTAAAGCAGATATTTATAACATTGAAGGCACTGTTTTAAATACAGATGAAGAAATTAAAAAATATTTTTATCTTCCTGATCAATTACAAATAAGAAGAGATAAAGATAACAATATCGATCAAATTATGCCACCATGGTATGTAAAGGTAATGGATAAATATGTTTAATATTAAAAAATACCAAGTAATTAAAAACGCAGTATCTTACGAGTTAGCTAATTTTATATACAATTATTTTATGCTTAAACGTGATGCAGTAAAATGGATGTATGAAAATAATATTGTATTTAATAATGGTATGTTTGGTACATGGTCAGATAAACAAGTACCAAATACATATTCTCATTACGCAGATCCTGTAATGGAAACTTTAATGATGAAGGTATTACCGATCATGCAACAAGAAACAGGATTAGAATTGTTACCAACATACTCTTATGCAAGAATATATAAAAAAGGTGATATATTAAAAAAACATAAAGATAGACCTAGTTGTGAAATATCAACAACTGTTCATTTAGGTGGAGACAAGTGGCCAATATTTATAGATGGCACAGGAGCAAATACAGTTATAGATGAATATAAACAAATACATAAACCCAACGCTCCAAAAGGCACAGAAGTCTTACTTGATGTAGGAGACATGTTAGTATATAGTGGTTGCGAATTAGAACATTGGAGAGAACCTCTAGAAGGTAATACTTGCGCTCAAGTATTTCTTCATTATAACCATGTAAATGGTCCTTTTGCTGAAAAAAATAGGTTTGACAAAAGGCCGATGTGGGTTAACGGTGACAATGTTCGTTTTAGATATGGTAGTCCTGAAAAAATAGGTGGTTGGGCACAATTAGGTTCAATAGAATTAACTGGTCGTAACACTGCTATTCATCATTTTGTAAATGCCAGTGGTATTAAGTATGCCGCGTTAGGCACAAACAGAATTTTATACGCATTCTCTGGAGGTATTTTTTATGACATACATCCAATTAAATCTACAACAACTTTAACAAATGCTTTTACTTCAACTAACGGATCAGCAGTTATAACTATAACTTTTGCGTCGGCACACAATATGAACGCAGGTGATATTATATTATTAGATAATTTTACATCAATTACTAATTCTAATTTTGGGTCTGGTGATTTTACAGATATAAAATTTATGGTGACGTCAATTCCAACCGATACTACTTTAACTATTACCATGCCATCTAACGAAGGTGGTTCTGGAGCAAGCACATCAGGTGGTATTAGAGTTAGACATTATTATCCAGTTGGACCCGCAGTTGAGACAGCATCTACAGGTTGGGGTCTTGGATCATGGGGTGGTGTAAAACAAGGACAGTTTACGTCTACATTATCTTCATCAATTAATACAAGTGTAACATCTTTAACTATGGCAAGTTCAACATCATTTGCATCATCAGGAACAGTTATTATAGATGATGAATTAATTACATATACATCAAACAGCGGTGGTACATTATCTGGATTAACAAGAGGTGCTAATGGTACAACAGCAGCATCACATTCATCAGGTGCAACTGTAACCGATGCATCTAATTATTTTGCATGGAACGCCGCAGCATCTGGAGATATTGTTACAGCGCCAGGTTTATGGTCGTTAGATAATTTTGGTAATAAACTTATTGCAACTATATTTGGTGGAGAAACTTTTGAATGGGATTCTGATCCAACAGGTGCAACAGGCACAAGAGCAACAATACTTGCAAATGCACCAACAGCATCATCATTTAGTTTGGTATCATCACCGGACAGACACTTAATATTTTTTGGAACAGAAACAACTGTTGGTACATCAAGCACAAGAGATGAAATGTTTATAAGATTTTCTGATCAAGAATCTATTAATGAATCAACTTCGTATGCACCATCAGCTATTAACACAGCAGGCACACAAAGACTTGCAGATGGATCTAAAATTGTTGGAGCCATTAGGGGTAGGGATGCAATTTATGTTTGGACCGATACTGCATTATTTATTATGCGTTTTGTTGGTGCACCATTTACATTCTCGTTTCAACAGGTTGGTACAAACTGTGGATTGATTGGTAAGAATGCAGCTGTTGAAGTTGATGGATCTGCATATTGGATGTCAGAAAATGGATTTTTTAGATACACTGGTAAACTAGAATCATTACCGTGTTTAGTTGAAGATCATGTTTACGATGATATTAATACAATTCCAAAACAACATATTAATGCAGGACTTAATAACTTGTTCGGAGAAGTTATGTGGTTTTATCCTAACTCAGGATCTAACACAGTCAATAGAATGGTTTGTTATAATTATCTAGACTCAACACCAGAACGTCCGGTGTGGACTACAGGCACATTAGCAAGAAGCGCGTGGCAAGATTCTGCAGTTTTTGGTAAACCTCATGCATCAGAATATGATACAAGTTCTAATGGCACATCTGGTTCTGCAACATACGTACAAGGAAATACAGATGGTGTTAGCTATTATTATGAACACGAAACAGGATTAGATCAGATACGAGAAGGTGCTACCTCATCTATTACTGCATCAATAGAATCAGGTGACTTTGATATAGGTCAACAAGGATTAGCAGGTGATGGTGAGTTTATGATGAAAATAAGAAGAGTATTACCAGATTTTTTATCACAAACAGGTGATGCAAGAATAACATTAAACTTAAGAGATTTTCCTAATCAAACACAATCTAGTTCTACATTAGGTCCTTTTACTATAACATCTAGTACAAATAAAATAGATACACGTGCACGTGCTAGATCAATATCTTTAAAAGTTGATAACACAAGCACAAGTCAGTTTTGGAAATTAGGAACATTTAGATTAGATATACAACCAGACGGAAGAAGATAATGGCAAGAATAGTACAATCATTAACACAACCTTTAGAAAACTACGATCAACAAATACAACAATCTTTTGTTAGAGATGTAGATAGTATAGTACAAAAATTAAACACTTCTTTTCAACAAGATTTAAAAGAAGAAGCAGAAGCGGAGGCTTTTTTCTTTGGCTAATTCATTTGTAAACAAAAAAGTAGATCTAACAACTACATCGGCTACAACATTATATACGGTGCCATCAGCTACAACTGCTGTGATTAAGTCTATATTAGTCTCAGAAGATTCAGGTAATGCGGATACTATAACAGTAACTATTACAGATACATCTACTGCTGTATTTAGTTTATTTAAGACTAAATCTATATCTGCTAATGGGACCACGGAACTATTATCAGCACCTTTGGTATTAGAGGAAAGTGAGATATTAAAAGTAACAGCAGCAACAGCAAATAGGCTACATGTAGTGCTATCTGCCTTAGAGATTAAGCCTAGAGAAGTTACAACATAGGCTTGATTTACTTGACAAAAACAAGTATTATTAACAACTCCAGGTTAAATTCCTGCTTTTAAAATTAACATAAAAAATTATATGAAAACAGGATTAGAATCATTAGATACGGGTGCACCAAAAATTACTTATTCAAGTAATGAAGGACCTAAATCACCAAAAAAAATACAAATGGCTATGGCTGATCCATTATTAGAAGAAGAATACGAAAAGTATGTATTTGAAATGGAAGAACAAGGACTACAACCAATGTCTTTTGAAGAATTTGAAAGACAAGCTAGATCAGGTATGAATGAAGGTGGAGTTGCTAGAATAGGTTTTAGATTTGGTGGTGGTTATCAAGGTGGAGCTACAAATCAAGGTGGTGCAGGAAAAGACACAGGTGTTGATAGAGGTGGCGCTAGTGATAGAAGAGAACAATATTCTGTTGCAAGAACAACTACTCCAAGAACACAACAAGTTTCAGTAGCACCTACAGAAATTGTTGATGATAGAGGAACAACCGAACAAAATTTAAATACTGCAAGAGCAATTATTAATGCTCAATTACAACCAACAATTTTTAATAAATATAAAAACATGATTCCGTCTATAAAACTTGCAAGTAGAATAGGTCTTATACCCGATGCAGAAAGAAAAATGGCTTTAGCAAGACGAAAAGGTTTATTAAGAGATTTATATAAAGTTAATCAAACTGGAGATATGATTATTCCAGAATTTTTTGATACAGAAGAAGGAGAAAAACTTTTAAGAGATGCTGGTGTTTTTCCTACACCATTTCAAGCAACAAGAGATGAACCTCTTCCACCAATTATTCCACCTATACCAACCACAACAGGTTTAGATACAACAGATGCAGATGCAGATGCAACAACTACAGCAAGCACATTTACACCAGCAACAGACTTTAATGAGTATGATGTAGATCAAGCAAACAGAGATGTTATGGTGTCATTAGG
>LUMU01000229.1_pt1 | contig 13513 bp, 27 predicted proteins | sample 729751 | NCBI WGS metagenome assembly LUMU01 (sample SAMN03860300, study PRJNA289734) | marine metagenome | biome: seawater column; feature: ocean; material: water; isolation source: Red Sea water column Station 192 - depth 100m | place: Saudi Arabia: Red Sea | collected 2011-10-15 | depth 100 m
GTAATAAACATACTGGGCTTGAGATTAAACCTCACGACAGGGTAGGTCATTGGAGAAAGCATCCAACAGCGGGTATGGTTTGGGTAAAGTCCTGCGAGGTCAAGGGTGGCACGAAGGCATTAGATGATGGGCCAAGTGTGGCTAGGGTAAAGAGGAATGATAAAGCTGCATAGTTTTAAAAAGTTTTTTTAAATTCTTCAATTCAATGACCCGTAGCTCAATCGGTTAGAGCAGGGAACTCATAATTCCAAGGTTTAGGGTTCAAGTCCCTACGGGTCAACCAATTTAAATATAGTTCCCTTATTCTAGTTATAGATGACCCCTTTATTTATTTATAGAGGGGTTCTTTTTAATTTATTTTAAAAAAACAAAATACAGGACTTGTAATGATGTATAATATAGAGTGAAATATAGCTATTAATGGCCCCAAATTGCCATATAAGAGGTTTTATTGTATATTATAGTATGAGTGTGGCAAAGTGGGTTAAGATGGATTACAGTGGGTTAAAGGGTATGCCAAAAATTTATTTATTTGTCAACTAATACTTTTTAATTCTTTTTTATTTATATTTTAATCTATATTTATATGAAGGTGTAAATATCTATATGGGAAAAGATAACAGAATAATCAAGAAAAGTAAATTCAAAACTACTAAAGGAGTTGAATATAAAGTATTGTTTAGAAAACCAGATGCACGATGGTTTGATGATGCTGATGGTTATTGTCAAGACCCAAATTCAGAAAATCCAAAAATACTTGTTAATCCTTATTTAACAGATCAAAGTGAATTAAATACAATAATACATGAAATAGGTCATGCTTTCTTCTGGGATAAAAGTGAAAAAGAAATAGCACAATTTGCTAATACTTGCAGCCGAATTTTATATGAAAGAGGGTTTGCTCATAATACAAAGAGAAACCCCAAAAGAAAAAAAAGAAATAAATAATTATTTAAAATTTTCCAATTTTGTGCGATTTGAAGCGAAATATTTATTGACTAAAATCTAAATTCATTATATAATTATATTATATTTATTAAAATTTCCAATTTTGTCTGATTTAAACCGAAATAATAATGAAAAAGAAACTCAAATCATTAAGAGAAATACATCAATACCTTATTGATAATAATTACTTTCATCACGATGATTATTATTTAATAAAAAAAGGAATAATTTCAGAGAAAGATAATAAGAAACAAACCGCCTCCAGTTTGTGCGAAAAGTCCCAAATATTATCGCACAATGGCGAAATATACTGGAAATAAACCCACCATTTTTTTGACCCACTTTGGGTCATTTTTGTTTATTATAATTATTTAATTGTAAAGAACGTTAATTTTTATAAATTTTTTTAAATTTTAACTACCTCCAAAAAAAAATAAAAAAAGTGCTTGTGTTCAATTTAAACCAATAGTAGTATTAGGGAAGTTATGAAACAGAAGAAGCAACGCAAAGTAGGAAGCGGCAGAAAAAAAGGTAGCTACTCCTTTATTAGAGTTAAGTTATCTGATTTGAATGAACGCTTCAAAGACTCAGCGGAGATTGTAGTATCCCGCAAGTGGGCTGAAGGTAACGGGTTGCAAGGACAGGCGTTTGTTGCTAATGCACAAGCGATGGAAGCAGTAACCAGCAAGCCAACAGTGCAACCAGAGGACAACGCACCAGTTGACATGGAATTAACTGAGTGGTAAGTGTATAATATATTATGAGTACAGAAAAAAGATACAACCTTGCTTATAATTATGTTTTAGATAAAAGAGCGCATTACGCTCAAGAACAAATAATAAAAGGCGAGGGGCCAAGTTATAATAGGGTGTGGGAAGAATTCATAAAAGAAGTAACAAGACTAGCAGAATCAGATAAAGAAATACCAATAGTTAAAAGTAATTATAAAGAATTAGAAAAACAATATCTAACACCCACTGGTACAAATGAATAAAAATAAAAAGAATAAAGTAATTAAAGATTATAAATACTGGGAACAACACAAAGTAGTTTTTGAGGAATTATTTTGGAATCTTGATCCAGAGATTAGGCAATCTATTGCAGAGAATCCTTATTGTAAAGAAGCCAAGAGCTTTGAAAAGAAATTAGAAAGAGAAGTTTTAAAAAAATTACAGTTGACTCCAGCTTAAATTTAACCTAGTATTAGGACATGGCAAAGAACAAACCTACACTGTTTGCTGATGTTATTGGTCAAAACGCTGCGAAACGCCGCATGACTTTTTACCAGCAATGTTACACCAAGAGCGGCATGATGCCTAACTCCATGATTGTTGCCCAGAAGGGTGGCGGCAAAACCTTCATGGCTAAAGCACTTGGTCAACACCTAATCAAAGATGGCGAGGCAAAAGCCAAACCCTTCTTGGAGATCAACTGCGCTTCACTCAAGAACATCCGTCAGTTTTTCAACAATGTGGTTATCCCCCACATGATTGACAAGGATATTACTATCTTGTTTGACGAAGCGAGCGAGATGCCCAAGGACATGGAGATGGGTCTGCTTACTATTCTCAACCCCAACAAGAATCACCGCAACGAGTTTGCTGTTGATGATTATGTTGTGGATTTTGATTTCCGTAGGCACACGTTCATGTTTGCTACATCCGAACCACACAAAGTTTTCCATGCTCTTATGGACAGGCTTGACCGCATTGACTTGGAAGAATATAAGAATGATGAGCTTGGCAAAATTGTTTCTGTTAACCTTCCAGATGTAGAGTTTGAGGACAACCTACTTCCAGAGATTGCTACTGTGCTGCGTGGTAATGCCCGTGCTGCTCAGAAGATGGCAAACAACATTGAGATGTTTCATGGTGCAAAGGGTAGCTTCACTAGCAAGTTGTGGGAAGAACTACGCAAGACTTTAGGCATCTTACCTATGGGTCTGAACCGTATTGAGGTACAGGTACTCCGTGCCTTGTCAGAGGTGGGCGAATGTAGCCTGACCAACCTTGCTGCCAAGACAGGCATGACTGCTGATGCTTTGCGGCGTGACTTTGAGATGTATTTGCAGAAGATGAATCTAATGCAGATAGACCGTAGTGGGCGTAGCATTACTGCCAAGGGTAGAGAGTATCTGGAGGTGCATGATGCAGTCTAAAGTTGAGCTTACCCCCGCCTTTGAGAAACTCCAAGAGAGACTCAAAGAGCGGAGGAAAGGGGAGTGGGTTCCTATCTCCAAGAAAATGCAAAGCAAATACTCCAACTTTGTAATAGACCAAATAACCAGAACCAGAAAAGATGATGATTTTTCAGAGTATAGACTAGAAGCTCAAGACTACCTGTTAAATGTAAAAACTTACGTCAACTATGTGTCTATGAGTATTGGACAATCAGAGTATGAAGTAGATAGTTATATAGATGTGGTAGGTGCATTGAATGTAGAGGATAGAGAAATAACAATAAGTGAAATAATATATTATATGGATTGGGATTTTAGTAGTGAAAATTATTTGGATTTTAAATAAATAATCTGTATAATCTTTAAGTATTTAAATAAGGATAGAATAGAGTCTGGGGAGAACCTAGGACAAGGTCAAGTTCAACCTTCATTGAACACTATCTTAAGATGCCTCCTCGTGCATCAGAGTGTCGCTCCTTTGCCCAAGGTGCGGCACTTTTCTTTATGCCCAAATAAGTAGTATATACCAAATAAGCCCAAATAAATAAGAGTAGCTAAATAAGTTAAATAAGAGTAAATATAGATAGTATAAATAAGTATAATTATAATAAATTTTTAAAAGTTTTATATTGTTTTTTTGGCACGGGATTTGCAGCCCGCCCCGTGCCAAAAAGCAAGCCGAAAAAAATTTCGTAAAAACGGCGAATTTCGCACCGGAGAAAACACCCCTTTTGACGAAAACTTTTGAGCGGCAAAATCCTTTGACGATCAAAAAACCCCCATAATGATCGGCAAAACGGTTTGTCAATCACAAATGATCGGCAAACAATTAGGCCAATTAATCGCCTTTAATTAAGGTAATTATTTTTTTGCATTAAATGTCATTTTCTTCTTGTCGGGAATCTAAAACTAGTCCATAATTAAGAAAGTTAAGACATGAAAACCTACAAAACATATCAAGCACGGAACGCGGTCAAGGCTGCGTTGGTCACCAACCACATCAAAGCTGGCAAGAAGCAAGGCCAGACTCATGCAGAGGCTAAGGCTGAAGCCTACCGTCTGCACAACATCAAGGCAGCTTTGCCTATACTGGAAAAACATTTCAGCTTCCGCTAGAATGTAATTGACAAGAACCTAGATTATTACTATTATTGACTTATGCCTATAACAGCTAAACAAGAAACGGGCGCGGCGTATGACTTCCGCGTGAATCAAGTTGAGTTCAACAACCCAGTAAATGGGGAGAAGACTGGACTATTTGCCAACATCCGACAGGACAACAACGAGATTTTGGGAGTTGTGTCCAAGCGGTATTCAATTGTAAACAACAGCGACATTTTGGGACGCGCTGACTCTGCTCTTGAGGCTGCGGGTATGCCTTACAAGCGCAACGTGTACACCCTTGAGGGTGGACGCAAGATGAAAGCGTACTACGACATTGGCGTAGATGAGGAAGGAAAGGTCATCAACGAGGCCATGACCCGCCACGTTTCCAAAGGTGACATTATGGGCTTCCGTTTGATTGCCCAGAATTCCTTTGACCGCACTCTGCGCGTGTCTTTTGCGCTGGGTTTAATCCGATTGGTTTGCACCAACGGCATGACCACTATGGAAAAAGAGATTTCCATGATTAAGAAGCACTCCCAAAGTTTTAACTTGGATGACTTCATTGCTGGTGATGCTTTGGAAACTGCAATCAAACGCTTGGACAACAGCGTGAACGTGTACAAGCTACTGGCTGATCAAGAGGTATCTCAAGAGCAAGGCTTGAGCATCCTTAACAACCTGACCACTCCACGCTTCAAGAAAGTGTTGAGCGAGAAGGCCCGTGAAGGTGTTGCCCGTATCTGGAACAACCCAACGCACGACGAGGATGCAGACCGCAACCTGTACAACCTGAACAACGCCGTGACTCAGTACTTCACGCACGAACAGGATTCAGTGGAGTACGCTCAACGTAGCAGCAAGCGAGTGCTTGAATACTTTGAGCAAGCCGCGCACTCTGGCAAGGGAGGCAAGACCTTCACCGCCCTCACCAAGAATGAGGAAATCACAGTGGTAGAATAATCCACTCTTTAAATATCCCTCGCCTACGGGCGGGGGATTTTTTTTGCCATCACGAAAATTTTCCCCTTGACTTTTTGGCACGCGGCGGGCAGCGGGCGGCGTGCCAAAAAAGTTTTTGTTGACTCGGTTGCAGATTTTGTTTATTATTAGGATATGTTAACCAGAGAACAGTCAAAGAGAATGTTTAAGCGCGAAGTGTACCGCAACCTTCACTTCAGAGACGAGGTTGTTTATTCTGTGCGTAAGGATGGACTTGTTGAGGGACACGCTCTTTGTCATGTAATGGACGAAGCTACCTTCAGCGTTGGCCCCAAGGGGAATCAACGTGTGCGTGACGAGGAGCGCAAAAATGTTCACGCTGTTATCCGTGGTCACGTTATCAATGCCGTTTGGTATGACGAGGAAGAATTAGATTTTGCCAAGAGCGCCGCCAAAGATCTAGCCCAAATTGAGATGTGCGGTGTGCCTGTAAGCCGAAACACAGATGTAAGTAACTTGGATGACCCACACGCTTGGGAACCTATGTATAAATGGGTAGAGGTTAAGTACAACCCTTATAAGTTCAAAACCTTTGTTGCTGTTGATGGTGATAAACTTACTCCTATCTTTAACGCCCGTAAGGTTGTTATTTATAGTGAAGACAACAAGTCCAAAGTTATGGCAATGATTCCAATTGAAAAAAGTGACAAAAACTAGTTGACTCAAATCTAAATCCCGACTATTATTAAAAAACGATGAGCATGAAAGACATACAAAACGGCTCACTCTATGTGAATCAGACTAACAATCAGATTCTCCGAGTGCGAAGCAAGGCGAACAGCAACAGTGTTCTTGCTACTTACGAAGATGACGGTGCAGTTGCCGCCGTACCAGTAGCACAACTGCGTGTTGCTAGTGAAGATGAGGTTAATGGGTTCCTAGCGTAAAAACCCAATTAGTTTTTTGACAATTTGCTGGGAGACAAAACACAGTCTTGGCAAGCCTAACGTAGCGAATGAGGTACGCGCCTCATTAGGGACGAGGAAGCACCAGCAGAACAATTTGGAACAGCGACGGTTGTTCCAACGGCATGTAGCGTAACAAGCCTTTACAAGAGGGTTAGCGCACCGAAACAAGAGGCAGGAGTCCATCAAACTCTGGGAGCCGAGTAGCACAGTCCGTAAGGGCGCAGCTATGATGTGAGTAGGGTACGAAATGTTGTAGGGTTAATGAACTTGATCTTGGCCCGAGAGTAGTTGCAGGTATTCAAGAAGTCCTGTCATGCCACTAATTTCTTGTTTACTTTTTGGCACGAGGCGCGCAGCCGATCCCGTGCCAAAAATTTTTTGCTTGACACGCCTCACTGAATTTTAATTTAAAAAAAAGCTTGTGCAGAGAACAGAACTGGTCTATTATTAGGACATGTTAAACCTACTGAAGTTTGGAGAGCCGAACGCGAAGCTCAAGAAAATGACAAAGAAGCTTGGAGTCAAGCTCATTACCTTTACCCTTCCTGCGGGGTGGACATGCCCCGGTGCAAAGGATTGTTTGTCACGAGCAGACCGAGTAACCGGCAAAGTTACAGACGGAGCAGACACAGAGTTCCGCTGCTTCATGGCTAGTGCGGAAGCGCGTAGTCCATCACTAAGAAAAAACGTTTGGCACAACCTTGGATTGATCAAGGACGCATTAGTTGACGGCGTGGATGTTTGCGCGGATCTTATTTGCGCCAGCTTGCCAAGCAAGTTTGACGTTGTGCGTGTTCACGTTGGTGGCGATTATTTCAACAAGGAATATTTGCAAGCGTGGATTGAAGTTGCCAAGCGCAACCCTGACAAAGTTTTTTATTCTTACAGCAAAAGCTTGCACCTCTTCAAGCAATTTGCTCTTCCTGAAAACCTTGTGTTGACTGCCTCCCGTGGTGGTAAGTTTGACGAGCTTATTGACGTTCACGGATGGAAAGAAGCCGTTGTTGTTTACAGTGAAGAAGAAGCCAACGAGCTTGTTTTAGAAATTGACCACGACGACACCCACGCAGCGTTTGGCAACGATCACTTTGCTTTGCTTATTCACGGCACACAACCTAAAGGTAGTGCGGCGAGTATTGCCTTGCAAAAATTAAAGAAAGCGAGTAAACTATAAAAACATCATGAAACATGGTAGAAACATTATTGATTATAGCGGGTATCATAACACTAAACGTGGTCATCATAAACATAATAGAAGGATAAAGTATAAATAGTTGGTGTGTTCATAATAAAAAAAAGTAGGCTAACATAAAAGAGCGGCGAGGTCTTAGGATCTCGTCGTTTTTTTGTAGCTATAAATAACACGATAAATAATAACAAATAAACTTTACCAGATATAATAACAAATAATAATAATATAATAATAATAACATTTAATATTTTTCCTTCTACATTTTTGCCTTGACATTTTTGGCACGCGGCGCGCTGCCCGCCCCGTGCCAAAAAGCAAGAATATTCGCAAAAAACTTTTTTCACTTTTTTCGTTTTTGTGCTTGCGTTTTTCTGCCAAGTCTGTATAATCGGAGGCATGAAAGTTAAATTGAACGCAACGGCCAACGCCAGCAAGCGAACCAAGCAACGGATCAAACAGCACGGCCCAAACTTTTGGTGGGAAGGCAAAGCCGTTGACGCACGGCGCGGCGAGTGGCTTTTCCGTGCGGAGTCGGGATGGTTTGGCTGGTTGCCATTAAATGAATTTGAGATTATTTAACTGGTGGGACTGCGGATGTCTCACCCCGTATGATAGGATATGTTTATTATGATGATAGAAGATCACGAAGTAAAAGTAGGCGACGAAGTGCGCGTAGGAATGCAGCTAATGATAGTTGACGAGATCACAGACTATGACACCGTGATTGTGATTGATCAAGACGGTGGCGAGCTTGAACTAACAGAAAACGAGATTGACGTTTTTATCAACCAATGAAAGGCGCAAAGAATATGAAAAACAAACAACCCAAAGCAAGGGTAAACCCTCAAGGCTACATGGGCAGCGCGTCCCGTGAGCATAGTGTGAAAAAGGGCAAAGGCTCTTACAAGCGCAACCCCAAGCACAAGGGCAATTGTGAATAACTTTTTATCGTAGGAACGACTTTTTTATGAGAGACTTACAGCAGATGAAACAACTGAAACTAACTCAAAAGAACTGCGGCACACGCATTGCAGTTGGACTCCACGGCGACACCAAAAGCATCACCGAGCGATTCAATTCCTTTTGGAATCACGGCGCGACTGATGGCGAGTTGCATTGGTTAACTGATGGCAACGCCTATTTTTGGACTACCGAAAAGGATTTGAAAAAGGCAGTCTTTAACGCGACACTGTTTGAGCTTTGGAACAAGCGTCCAGAGTTGGAAGAAGATGACAAACAAGCAGAGTCAGAGGCTATTGCCAAGCGTATCACAACCGACCGCCTTGCCAAGATTGAGAACAACCCGAAGTTGCTCAACTTTAACAAAGCGGTTTCTATTGCAAACCTAGACTGCTACGCAATGGGAAGTATCACAGCAGAAAAACCAGACAGCGACTACTCAAACAGAGAGAGTCTATAATGATTAACGCAAACACAAAACACCGTTTGAAAATGAAACGCCTTGCAGCTATACAAAACAAGCCGCGAGTCACCAATGATGACTTTGACCTTATTATAATGGCTGTCTCCATTGGCGAAACTTTGCCAGAGTGCCAGAGAATTATGCGCTCTGCTTTACACAACAGAGAAAGAGGAACTACGATGGCACACTTTGAGGTGTTAGAAAAAGTTTTTCAAAAATGTACAAACCTATAAGATTATTATAATTATGGAAATCACTAAAACATCAATCCACTCCGGTATCACCCGCACTCTAACCCTTGACGTAACCGCCGAGGAAATTGCCACTTGGAAAGCTGGCGAGCTAATCCAAAACGCTATGCCTAGGCTCACCTCCGACGAGCGCGAGTTTATTAAAACTGGCATTACCTCAGAGGAGTGGCAGGAAATCTTTGCGGATTAACCGCTTGACTTTTTGGCACGGGGCGCGCAGCCGACCGCGTGCCAATTTTTTTGTGAATAACTTTGCTATTGACAAACAACCAAAACTCTTGTATATTATAAACATGATGAACGACATGATGCCAACCATTGAAGCATGAGGATTGGGCGCGGGGCAACGAACGGCGCGAACGCTGGGAGGCTCTTGAGGCCATTCACGGGCCATTCCTGAAACCCGACGAAGCGGCTCTGGTTTGCCGCATGGCGGCACACGTTGCCAAGGTGACAGCTTAACATTATGGGCCAGCGCGATGGCCTTGGAGATCGCGCCCTTACTATATCATTATGATTGAATTAGGAATGGAGGTCATGGACCTTGACGGCTACCTTGGGGTAGTTGTTGCTTCCCCGCGTGGTGGCAAGTGGCTTGTTCAGAAAGAGAACGGTCACACCATCCGTGTGCGCGAAGAGCATATGCGCGAGTATGACCGCGAAATTGAGGACCGCATTTGCGGTGGCGAGGACTCCCCCGCCTACCTCAAGTGGTTAGAGAAGCGCGAGCTTGTGTAGGATCAACCCCCGCGAGGGGGGCTTTTTTTTGACTTTTTGGCACGGGGGCGGCTGCACGCCGCGTGCCAATTTTTTTGTGAATAACTTTGCTATTGACAAACAACCAAAACTCTTGTATATTATAAACATGATGAACGACATGATGCCAACCATTGAAGCTCAATTCAACGCCCCACTCAATCTGAAAGACAGAGATTAAAGGGGAATAATTTTTATTGACTCAAACTTAAACTTTGATTAGTATTAACAAAGACATGAAGAAAAACCTACAAGACATTGGTGGCATTATTTTTGATGCCTTTATCACTATTGTGATTGGAATTGTTATTCTTAACATTTTGGGCAGCATCCTTGTTTCAACTGCGTTTGCAGCAGAGCAACCATTAACCAAAGACGAGCAGACGGTGGCTCTCACCTTGTTAGGCGAGGCGCGTGGCGAAAAACAAGCTGGTCTTTACGCCGTGGGGTGCGTGATTCAAAAGCGTTCACTAGAGCGTAAGTTGACTCCGGCGCAAGTGTGCTTGCAGCCCAAGCAGTTTTCCTGCTGGAATGACCGCAAGTACATGAACACAATGCGGCGTTTACTAGAAGCAAACACAGAGCAAGCCAAGTATGCAAAGTTGCTTGCGCGTTCTATTTGCAAAGGTGACAGATTAGTGCAAAGTTTCACTGGCGAAGCCAATCACTATCACGCAACCTATGTAACGCCGTATTGGAGCAAAAAGTTTAAGCCAACAAAAAGGATAGGCAATCACATTTTTTACAAACTACCATAATCATTTTTTTATAAACTACCATGAAAGCTATAATTGAAATTGAATTAGGAAACGAAGCATTTGGAAACAATGACGCAGAGCGTTTGTTTGAGATGCGACAAGTAATGGAAAAGCTAATGGACAATGCCACGCAGATTATGGCGGCGAGCGTTGGCGACATGGCTTCAGCGCAAGACCATAACGGCAACACAGTTGCACGAATGGACATTATTGAGGATGATTTAATTATCACCCAAGGCGATAAGAAAGTGAAAGAGATGTACGGAAAAGTAAATCACAATTATTAAAATGAGTGATTATTGGACAGGTTTAGTTAATTACAAGCAAGGAAAAGAACATAAGTATTTCCGCGCACAATTAGATGACAATGGCGAAGCCATAGAAAGCACCATCTGTGAAATTAACTTTATAGAGGAACGGGATAGAATTAAAGAGCAGATTCAAGAGGACATTGACTGTTACATTAGCTCACAGCCTTACGGCGACGAAAACGAACAATTGATTTCTGACCTCCAGACCATTATAGTAAACAACTTTAAGGGTTTTGAATAGTTGACTTTTTGGCACGGGGCGGGCTGCCGATTTCGTGCCAATTTGCAAGGGGAATTTTTTTCATTTTTTTTGCATTTTGTTCTTGTAATTTTCTGCCGATCTGCTATACTCTACGCATGATGATTAAGAAGGAAAGCATCTTCACAGTAACATTCACCAACGGCAGTAGCGTATTGATTCAGGCGATGGATGAGGGACACGCTCGCCGCATTGTAGAGCGCAACGGTACAACGTGGACACGGGGCGACGACAAGGTGAAAATGATTATTAAAAAGATTGAGAAACTTTAACGGTAGGACTACGGATGTCCTACCCCCTATGAGGCTTTGACAAGTCCACCGCACACTTTAGCACCAGCGCAGACGTTGGCTCTATTGAGTGGGAAGAAGCCAAGATGAAGGCTGTTGACCAGCAATGGAGCCAAGAGCAACGCTACTGGCTAGGCTACCGACTTGGCAATGTAAAGGTGCAAACAGGTTGGGAGCCTGTCTCTGTTATGTCTCCCGCTTGGGAGTATCACAAAGGACGCAGCTTTCCCGTGTGGGAAGAAGTAAAGTAATTGTGAATAACTTTATCTGGTAAAAACACGCTAAACCTATAGACTACAAGAAGAAAGAGAAAAGATGAATATTAAAAGCAACAGTGGATTCGGAAGCGAACGAGACGCAAACACAGACAAGCCGTGGAACAAAAGCGCGTATGGTTTACCGCAAAAGTTTTGGGATTGGTTTGGAGCAAACTTGGAAAAGAAGTGGACTATTTCATACAGGGATCACGCTGTAAAGGAGCATTGGATTGAGTGTTCAGGCAAGCCACACCCTAAAGCAAACCACAGGTTAACTGACTTTGTTTCTGATTTGTGGTTGCTTGATGATTTTAGTTTTAACGATTTTGGTTTTGATGTTTTTGAATGTCACTACTTCAACAACGACGACACTCAGCCGCGCAAGTTTCACATGAACCTGCCAACCTATAACAAGAAAACCAACGAGTTTATTTGGCATCCTACTCACAATTACAGCGCGGTGTTTGGGTTCACTCACAACCCTAACGAGCTTGAAGTGATTAGCGTTTGGGTAAGGCCAGACGGCAGGGGGATCAATCCTCAGAACAAGTGGAAGTATTCCAAGGGAGTTGGAACGCCTAAACAGTTTCAGTTGTAAGAGAGAAAAGAAAAAATGTTAGTTATTACCTTTGTTTGTATATTAATTATTTTTATAGGAATCTGGAATGACCTTCAAAAATTTAACTAAAAGCTGTTGACATTTTTGGCACGGGGGCGGCTGCCGATTTCGTGCCAATTTTCAAGGCAAAATTTTTTTAACTTTCTTTTTGGTGGGACTGCGGATGTCCTACCCTGTGTGCTATCATATTCGCATGATGAAAATGAAAGAGAAACTGTTCAGAGTAAAGATTGCCCTCTGGCGCAAAGCCCAACCTACCCGCAGCACCCACATCAGGGCATTTGACTTGGCCCACGCCAAGAGAATCAGTAACCGCCTATTTGGCACGTTGGGCGTTACGGTAGAACCCGCCAAGCCATTCCCTAAGTTTGACGGAAAAAAAGTTGGAGAATTTAACAGGTAGGACTGCGGATGTCTCACCCTCTATGCTATACTAGACACAGTTAAAGATTAAAAGATTATGAGTATGAGTAACAACAAAAGAGCCGAGTTAGACGGCCAGAAGGTTTACGCACACGGCGTGAACAAGGACACACACTTCAACACACCACAAGGCCCAAGGCCTTATCCAAAGGTCAATTATGACAACTGGTGGAACGTTCTGGTGGAACGTTGAAGGTTATTACAATGACAATGACGGAAACGACATCAGAGACAGAGACTAGGAGTTTTATTATGAAACCATATATTTATAAACTCCCAGATGAAGTTGAGGTTAATGAGTCCTGCACTCACGGATTTGTTAATGGAGAAGAAGTAGAAGTCAAAGACTTCCGAAGTGGCGACCACCAAGGTCACGAATGGTTAAAGGTTGAATTTGTAGACGGTGGAGAATACATCTCTTATGATGATGGAATTAGCTGGCAAGAAATGGAATAGTATAAAAGATTATGAGTAACATACATGAAAGTTGGATTGCGCGCGACATTAAGTTGGGTGCGATATACTTAAACGCAAACGATATGCGCGAGATCCGCGTGCTTGCGAAGTTCCCATGTCAAGGCGTGTGGTTTGAGTACGCCGATGGCTCTGGCTATGGCGAGACGTTGCCTTATGGTCAGGTGTTGTATGCCAAGCTTGACGAGGTAGAAGATTACCTTGAGGATTCTCTGGCTGCCAGTGCATAACCAGAGCTAACACACCCCCCCTTTTTGAAAACTAGGAAAAGGGTTTTTTTATATATACAGCCGGGGGAGGGTAAATTATCTGTCCACGAGATTTTCGATTTAGGTGTTTTTAATTTATCGTTTGTTTTT
>LUMU01000385.1_pt1 | contig 13513 bp, 22 predicted proteins | sample 729751 | NCBI WGS metagenome assembly LUMU01 (sample SAMN03860300, study PRJNA289734) | marine metagenome | biome: seawater column; feature: ocean; material: water; isolation source: Red Sea water column Station 192 - depth 100m | place: Saudi Arabia: Red Sea | collected 2011-10-15 | depth 100 m
TTGGGCCAACTATCTCCAGAGGTAAACAAAAGAGATGGTAAATATGTCGAGGGCGCAGAACCTGGCAAAATAATCAACACTGTTACAAACGAATTGTATGATGACATCGATGTAATACCTTGTCACTACAAAAGACAGTATGTTGAATGGCAAGACAGAGGCACAAGTACAGGTGCTCCTGTTGCTATTCATGATGCAGATAGTGATATCGTTAGTAAAACGACTAGAGATAAAACTTACAAAGATAGATTACCAAATGGTAACTATCTTGAAAACACTGCTAATCATTTTGTATTGTTATGTGGAAAGAACCCAGGCACTGCATTGATATCTATGAAGTCTACTCAATTAAAAGTTAGTAGAAAATGGAACTCAATGATGATGGGTATCAAGATGCAAGGTAAAAATGGTTTGTTCACACCGCCCACTTATAGCCACATTTATAACCTAAAGACTGTTCAAATGTCTAACGACAAAGGAACATGGTTTGGTTGGGATGTTTCTAAAAAAGGCCCTGTTACACAAAAAGATTTGTATGACATGGCTAAGAACTTCGCAATCAGTGTAGGTAAAGGTGAGGTGGAAACCAAAGTTGAAACAAAAGAAACTAAAAGCGAATTTAGTTTATAAGTTTCCTGCAGGGATGGGCGGTTAAGCGAGAGTGGACCCGCCCATTTTTTATTGAAAGGCAAATGTGAACAACGAACCTAAAAATTATGAAGATTGGTTAAATCTAGGCAGGGTTATTATACCTTGTTATAAAGGTAAACCTAAAAAAGGTATAACGGGTTATACTCAAGAGGATTTTAAAATCGAGAAAGATATATGGAACAGGGATCACGGAACAGCAGAGATAGCTTTAAGACTTGATCATGACGTAGATTTAGATGTCGATAATGAATTAATAAAAAATTTTATACCTTATTATATAAATGATTGTGGTGCTATATTTGGAAGAGACGGCAACCCATCTAGTCACTACCTTTGGTCTAATAAAAACAAAATACCATTTAAACAATTTAGTTTACCAGAAGAGTTTCAACGAGATTATAAAGACTTTCCACACGGTGCAATGTTGTGTGAATTAAGAACTGAAAGAAAAAGATATACTATAGTCCCTGAGTCTTTGCATAGTAAATCAAAAACAAATGTTAAGTGGGAAAAATTTGAAAGCATAAAACAATACGATGGCAACTTATCTTTAGATGTTGGTAAGGTTGCTTTATCAACTGCACTAACAATTATATACCCCGGACAAGGGAAAAGAGATGAATACTGCACAGCTATTGCAGGCATACTTTTAAAAAATTCTGATTGGACAGAAGACCAAATTAATGTGTTCATATCCAGAATAGCAGAAGCAGCAAATGATGATGTAAAAGAAAGATCTAAAAAAGGATCAACAACTGCTAAAACTGATAGAAAGTTTGGTGTAAATAAAATTACGGAGTTAACAGGTTATAGTCATAGAGGTATACAAGGTTTGTTTAATTGGATTGGTATATTCCAAGACATAACAAATCAAGTATCTAAAGACATGATAGATAGAATAGAAGAGTACGGTGCAAACAGATATAATGTTTATTTAAACGTGCCAGAAAAAGATGAGGTAGTTGAAAGAAAAATTTGGGTTGATGGTGAGTCTTTAATGAACCAAAAAGTTTTTTATGACAAAGCAATGAGTCAAGCAAAAGCGTGGATTCCAAGACAAAAGGCAAAACAATTTGAAGAGATGATGATTGCTAAATTTGCTGCAAGAACTAAGTCTAAAGATTATGTAAAAGAAGCAGAAGATGAAGAATGGTGGAAATCTATATTTTTAAATTATTTAGATACAAAAGGGGTGTACACAAACAAAGATCAATTAGCTATTCATAAAATGCCTTATTACAATAAGGAAAAAAATTGGATTGAGTTTGATTTAAATAACTTTGAAAAAGAATTAGTTAAAAATAGGGTGACTATAAAAAGAGTCGATCTTGTAAATAAAATTCAAAATGTTTTAAAAGCTAAAAAGTACAAAGGTAAACACAATAACAAGTCTTGTGTATCTTGGAAAATACAAGGGGAGCCTACTGATAACAATAAAATTATTTGGGAAGGAGAAGCTGTTGTTATAGATGAAATAGCAAAGGATGAAGATGAATAAAATACCAGAATTTGTACCAGGTCCACCAGGCACAGGAAAAACTCACGTATGGTTAAAAGATAAATATGCAGAATTTTTAGAAGCTGGTTATGAATGGGATAGGATAGTTGTTTTATCTCATACCAATACCGCAGCAGAAGAAATTGTAAAAGCTGTTAAAAATTTACCACAACTAAAAGACGTTCCTGATACAAAACTTGAAGATCAAATATGTACGATTCATTCTTATTTTAGAGCAGAGTATTTACCTCTACAAAAATATGAACAAGCAGAGCACAAAAAATTTTGTGATGAAAATATAGCGATGAGAAATTGGAATAAAGGTAAATGGGATAAACATCCTTTGTACACTTTTTCTTCTCATGCACACGGTAAAGAAATGACTTTTGATCAGTATTGGCAAGTGTGTAACACACAGTCTTATGAGCCTTATACTAAACATCACTTAAAACCATTAAAAGAAAAATATGATGCTTTTAGAGAGAATCATAAAAAACTTTCTTTCGAAGATATGATAGATAATTTTATATTTCGTGCGGAGATTCCAACTAACATAGATATTTTAATAGTAGATGAAGCACAAGATTGCAGTAAACCACAAATAAAAGCTTTACAAAAAGCAGCCACAAATACAAAAAGATTTATTTTTATAGGTGATCCGGACCAAACAATTCATGAGTATGCAGGTTCTGATCCTGATTTTTTTTATAAACTAGCAAGCACACCAGAAGCAAAAAATAATGAACTTAAAGAAGGTTTAAGATGTGGGGAAACCATTAATAAAATTTGTAAAAATATTATAGCTCCTGTTTGGAACAAATGGGGTGTCAATGCAGTAAGAACTTGGACTCCTGTAGAAGGTGTTGTTGGTAATTCTTATTGGATACCTAGTATTGAACAAAGCTGTGAGGCTAGTGAAATATTAATTAATAAAATATTAACCACTAATGAAAGTTTTTTATTTACATACAGAGGCAACCCAACTCATAAAAAAATTAATGAATTTTTAGAAGCTAACGGTATTGATTACAAACTAGTTTCTAACGATAAACCACATGTCTCTAGAAAAGATTTTAGATGTTTTAAAACATGGGACAATTTTTTAAACGATAAAGTTTCTAAAAAACAAATTATGGATTACTGGCCTTTGGTAGGTAAATTAGTTAAAGTTCATGGCAAAGGTTCTGTTGATAAATTAAAACCTTTAATAGATAAAGAATATAATATTCAAGAGTTTATTGATATGGGTTTTATTTTGCCTGAAGCTAAACAATACAAAGATTTTTCAGAAGTAGTAATAAAAAAAGATTTAATTGAAAAAATACCTTTTATAAGAAGGGTGCTACACAACAAAATGAATATAGAAAAAATGCCTAGAGTTGAACACGATACGATACACAAAGTAAAAGGTTTAACTTATGATAATGTTATTGTTGATCTTTCTGTATACAGGAGAGAAAGAGATGTGTACGAGCCAATAAGGTTAGCTTATGTTGCTTATAGTAGAGGTAAGATAGATTGTTGGAGTATGGGAACTTCTAATTTTAAATATATGCCTGGTGGACTGGCCGGCATACAAAATCACAGAAGAGAAATATTAGAATTGTAAAGGAGGTTATATGAGTAAAGTATGGAACAAACAACACGGAGGATCACACTATCAAAAATATAAAATTCAACCAAGTAAGTTTGTGGTTGAGAATAAATTGCTATATCCAGAGGGATGTGCTATTAAGTACATAATCAGACATCAGGATAAAAACGGTAAGGAAGATTTATTGAAAGCAATACATTTTATAGAGATGATTATAGAGAGGGATTACAATGTGTAAAACACCTGAAGATTTAGATTTAAATGGCATAGACACTGTAGCATTAGATATAGAAACTTACGATCCTAATTTAAAAACAAAAGGGTTAGGCGCAGTAAGAGGTGATGGTTTTATTACAGGTGTAGCCGTAGCCACAGGTCAAGATACAGTTTACTTTCCTTTACATCATTCAGACCATGTAAAATCTGATTCAGAAAAGAAAAATTTTTGGGACCAGATGAATAAGAAAATATTGCAGAATCCAAACATTACAAAAGTTTTTCACAATGCAATCTATGACGTTTGTTGGATGAGAGCAGAGACTGGTAAGATGTTAAAAGGTCGTATAGTTGATACCATGGTAGCCGCATCTGTTATCGATGAAAATAGATTTAAGTATTCTTTAGATGCTTTAGCAAAAGATATATTAAAAGATGAAAAATATAAATATGACTTACAAGAAAAAACATTTCAATGGTCCGGTGGTATGCAAAAAGACCCTATGTCTAACATGCACAAACTACCCTCTCATGTTGTAAAAGAATATGCAAAACAAGACGTTAATCTAACTCTAAGACTATGGAACATATTTGATAAAAAATTAGATAAAGTTTTACATACTAAAAAAAATGGAGAGCAAAAAACTTGTAGAAATATATTTGAATTAGAAACTAGACTATTTCCTTGTTTGGTAGACATGAAGTTTAAAGGAGTTAGAATAGATACACAAAAATTAGAAGCTTTTGGAAAAAAACTTAAATGCAGAAGAGATAACTTATTAAACATTATTAAGAAACATACTAAGGTAAATGTTCAGTTGTGGGCAGCGAACTCTGTAAAAGATTTATTAAAAAATCAAAACATAACTAATTATGAAAAGACACCTAAATCTGGTATGCCAAAACTTCCAAAAGATTATTTAAAAACTCATGCAAATAGATTTTTAAGAATGCTTTCAAAAGCAAGAGAGGCGGATAAAGCTGTCAATACTTTTATAGAAGGACTGAAAGGATATATTCATAATGGTAGAATACATGCAGATATAAATCAAATACGATCAGATGCGGGCGGAACAGTAACAGGGAGATTCTCAATGAGTAACCCAAATCTGCAACAGATACCTGCCAAAGGATATTATGGTAAAAAAATGCGAGAGTTATTTTTACCAGAAGAAGGACATCAGTGGGGGTCATTTGACTATTCGCAACAGGAACCACGTATTGTAGTGCATTATGCCATAAAACACGGCCTATCAGAGACGCAGGAGCTCGCAGATAAATCTAAAAAATTATTTGATACGTACCATGACAAAGTCCCTTTTGTAAAAGAATTATCAGATAATTTGATGGGTTTTGCAAAAGAACATAGATTAGTTTTTACTCTTGAGGATAGGTTTTGTAGATTTGATACCTATGAAAGTGTAAATAAAAGATGGAATAATAAAGAACGTAAGTTTGAGGAATGGGATCCGGAGGCTAAAGAAATAAAAAATGAAAAGACTGGTAATATTACTTATCAGGGTGATTGGGTTGCACCTAAATTGATGTCAAAACAAGCAGCTTGGGAAAAATTTAAATTACAATTTAATGCTAGATCAAAATCAAAAAATGAAGGCGGCATAGGCAAAGTTGAAGAGCTTACAAACGAGGGCAGAAAAACTTGGTTTGCTCAATATTTTGCTCCTGCTTTTACTTACAAAGCATTAAATAAATTAGTTCAAGGATCAGCTGCAGATATGACAAAGAAAGCTATGGTAGATTTATATGAAAAAGGTATAGTACCTCATATACAAATACATGATGAACTTTGTGTATCTATCAAGGACGAGGCAACACGGATCACGGTTCAAGAAACAATGGAGAATGCTATACAATTAAAAATTAATAATAAAGTTGATTGTAAAACTGGTTCAAATTGGGGTACAATAAAGTGAGGATTAATTATGGCTTATTTAAACGCAAACATACCAGCAACTTATGCACAAATAAGAAGAGAGTATTTATATGATCTTAAAAAACATCATGGAGAAGTTGAAGATTGCATCATCTTTGGTGTATCATCAATCACAGGTCGTCCTATATTATTTCATGCTATTATGGAAAACGGTGCAATATTTTATCGCTTACCAATTAGCGCGTTTATTCAAAAGGGATTTGAGCCATCCGACGTGCCCACAAGACGACTTGATGAACTACAGCTCTGGAATTGTTTTTCTTATTATCCTTCTGTCCATTGTTGGGATATTTTAGACGGTCAATCAGGTAAATACATTGGTAAAGACAAAAAATGGCACAGTGGTGCTTATTTATTTACTGTTGATTTTGCACACCCAGAGAGTAATATAGTAGACACTGATCATTCAGAAATTCCGCACGAACACAAGTGCGCACACATAATGGCTTTAGATGATGGCAATTATGCAGCACAACCTAACAATAGAATTATATGGGACATACCTTCGTTTACTGTGAAGGATCAAGTCCCGGATTGGAAGGTGCAAACTTCAGAGTGGAATGTAGAAGACACTCGTAAATGGAGAACAGAAGATACTGATAACTTCTTCTACGAGATTGAGGAAAAGAAAAATGATTGATAAAATTAAAAAAGCAGCAATGCACTACTGGACTGAACACAGAAAAGTAGTAATTGCAGTAGCTGTTGTAATTGTTATAGCAATAATATTGTAGGTTTTATGACGGGAGATTGTTATGAATTACAAATTCACTGCAATACTTATAATTCTATTATGTTTACTAGCTTTATTTTTAGAGCCGGGATATCAAATTAAATGAGTAAAAAACCTTTAACAATATCTGAATCGGCCGCCGTGCAGATGCCTATGAAGACGGTTGCTAGTTTGATCGTCATCGTAGCACTTGGCACGATGGGCTATTTCAATATGGTAGAGCGTCTCAATCAACACAGCACAAGATTAGAGTTGATGGAGAAAGATTTAACAGAAAACACAGACTTTAGAATCAAATGGCCACGTGGACAATTAGGTTCATTGCCCGCTGATTCTGAGCAGTTCATGATGATCGAAGATCTTTACAAGACTACGGATAAACTTAATGCACACATAGAATCTATGGCGTTGAACAAAGTAAATATAGAATTTTTAAGAAAACAAATGGATAAAGTTTTAGTAGACATTGAAAAATTAAAAGATCAAAATAGAGAAATGAAATATACAAATGGGAGTCATCAATGATTATAGAGTCTATAGTGGCCCTGCTGATGTTTGTAAACGGAGAGATCAAGGAACACTTGATTCAGCCTAAAGGAATGGCTCAATGTTTACGCGGCAAGCGTGAAGCAGAAAGGACTTTTTCTGAATCCGTATCTTACAAATGCTATAAGGGTAAGGCAGAAATAGAGTTATACCAAGGTAGAAAATATATTAAAGCTTTGATCCTTGAATAAGACACAATATCATTTTTTCCTGAAAAAAAATAGACCACGTAATACTATCGCACAAGAATTAAGTGATGGACGATACCAACAGCGTGTGGTAAAGTCGAAGAAGATTTATGACAGAAAAAAAATTTCTAAAGTTTTACCCGGACATAGTGAACGGGATCTGCCCGACGTGTGATGAGATGACAATGTTGGTTGGTCTTACAAAAGATTACTATAGATGTATGACATGTGGCACAGACCTACAGCAATACATCAATGGCAAGATAAGTTACTTACCTATAATGGACACACAAGTTTTATCAAAAGAAGAATTCAAACATGGCTAAAAAATCTACTTTTGGTGTAAATACCTACAGAGCTAGATCAAAACCAAAGATTGGCCGACATAAAAAACGTATGAATAAGTCAGAAAAACGTAATTATAAGCCATATATTGGTCAAGGTAGGACTTGACAAAGATCCCTAGATATCCTATATATTATTTATAACCTAAGGACAGGTAAGCTAAAGTGGTTCTTTAGTAGTGTCTCGGGAGAGTCTGCCCATACGCCGTTCACAACCGGTTGCAAGCAGACAGCTGGCTAGCTAAGGCCAAGAGACTTACTTAGGCCACGTTAGGGTGTATCGAAAGCTAGGTTGCCCTAACGTGGGGATGATAATAAAAGCTAATAGAAAGGAAATATGATAAAAGCACTAATAAACGAAATAAAAAGATATAATGATTTAAAAGAGAAAGAACTAGATCTTAAAATCTTAGATATGTTTGCGTTTCATACGAAATACGGTGTGTGGCCAAAGCAAGAAGTTACAACTCCTCAAGTAGTAGTTGCACCAACTCATGAAAGCCATGCTACATCTAGTATGATGAGATACACGGGACAATAATGTGAAAGATAAAACATTAACATTAAAAGCAAAAGGTATCACACCAAAACAGTGGTCTGCTCTTATTTTAGAATTAAATATTATGAGAAAAGAGTGGAAACCATATGGCGTTGATATACAATTATCAGCACCAAGTATAAAAAAAATTATAGCTTTGGGTACTAATGCAGTTAAAGATAAACGAACTGGACAAGATAGCTAATCTTTGGAACAAAACTAAAGATAAGAAATATAAGGTCCTGTGGTATCAAAAACTAAGGGAGTGGTCTAATGGAAGAGCTGGTGCATTGGATGATGATATATCTGTCAAACGACGGAGTATTAACAAAGATACCTCTAGAATTTGCTAGAGCTATGACTTTGTCAGAATGTATGGACTTTGCTGCAGATCACAGAGAAGCAGTTGCAACATACTACGATGAAGTCAATAGATGGATCATGGATGACGGATCAGGAGATTGGGTTGGCAGTCAATGCTATCAAGATCCTGAAAGAGTAAAATGATTCTTGGTATTTTAATTTCTATTTTACTATTACTGCCCGCAGTTTTATTATTGTTTATGTGGAATAATGAAACACCTACCCTAAAGAGGGAAAAGTAAGGGTAGGTAATGGTGAGAAGATTCTTGCCCCATACCATAATCCTGCCATATTGTCAAACTGTACTTGTTGGCTTACAAACAAATGTTGTGTATACTTGTTTTTCGTTTAACAAATCTGTATCATATTCACGCAAAAATTTAGAAGAAAAGTCATAACCATACAAAGCACACTCTTTGTAATTATCAAAAGCTCTGGAAGCTTGTGGTAAGGGTAAACATTGTTTGTCTACCATCGAACACACCATTACTGAAAAAATAAATACTTTTATCATTGACAATCCTAGAAATTATCCTATATTCTACGTTAAAAATATGAAAGGAAACACCTATGACTGATATGTCAAAATATAAAAATGTTTCTCTAACAAAAGAAACATACAAGATCTTAGAAGCTTTGTCGAAAGTATTATTGCCCGACGCCAAATTATCAGTAGCGAAAACTATTGAATCACTAGCGAATGAGAAAGCGAGGAAGCTCAATGGTAAAATTAAAAAAGGGTAGAATAAAAATACACATTTGTCCCACATGTAGAGGGAATGGATTTGTAAAAATAGTAAACGCAGAAGATAGAGAATCATACGTACATCAATGTTGGGACTGTGATTCGGAGGGAGAGTTTTATGAAACTGTTGATGATAATCTTATTGACGATGGTGTGTCTGACAAGTTGCACTAAAATAAATTTTGATAGCTTTGATCCTACTACTGGGATTGCGAGATGGATAATAACAAATGATAGCACAAACTGATATAGCTTACATCGCCGGGCTTTTTGATGGCGAAGGGTCCATACATTTTAAAAGAGGACCTGAGAAGAAAAAGAAACACAACGGAGAAGGACACAGAATATCTAACTCTATGCGTATAAGTATGGAGATTACTATGACAGATCATAGTGTATTGATCTGGGTCCACGAAGTATTAGGTGTTGGTACACTGACACCGAAGAAAGTAAAAGGTAAAAGAAAAGATGGCACAAAGTATTTGAACCAATACAGATGGCGGTGTACATTTAGAGATGCATACCAAGTCTGTCTATTGATTTGGCCTTTCGCACATGTTAAGTTACCAAAAATACAACAGATTATAGAACACTACAGTCATATAAAAATGAATGGTAATGTTGTTAATTTAAAAGATTACAAGGAGTTGATGAACTTAGAATGAAAAAAGAAGAAATAAAAATACAAGTTAATACATTTAACTGGGGACCGTGTGTCACTAGATTTAAAATACAAGATGACTTTAGAAAAGTATTATTAGATGAAGCTAAAAAAACAGAACAAGATTTTAGTGATAGACTAGCAGGACAGATTGCAAAAGAACGAGGATACAGTGACAAACAACGAGATATAATTATACCTTATCTATCTCCTTATCTTGGTATCTACGATGAAGCATTTCAAAGATATCAGAATAAAAGATACGAACACGGTAATCCAGAATACGCGTTGACTGCTTTGTGGTGTAACTTTCAAAGACAATATGAATTTAATCCACCACATGATCACGATGGTAAGTTGTCGTTTGTAATATATCTATCGATACCTGATAAATTAAAAGAAGAAAACGAAGCGTATAAAGGTAAGAGCTGTGGACCTGGAGGCATACAGTTTATGTATGGTGAAGGACCAAGAAACGCTGTAACCTATATGTCTTACTTTCCGAAAGAAGGAGATATGTTTATCTTTCCTGCGTGGTTGAAACACTGGGTAAGTCCTTTTAACTCTGATTGTGTAAGAGTATCTGTATCTGGTAACGTACATGACTCAGCACCATTATCACAGGTGCGTAAAGGTATGTTGAAGAACGAAGATGAAGAGTACCTAAAAGAATTAAAAAAGAAAATATGAGACCCACTGTATTTGTAGCTTTACCTTGTTATGATATGATGAAGGTTGAAACTTGTCTGTCATTGTTAAATTTATTTAACAAGTTTACGATGCATAATATTCCTGCTGAATTTAGAACAGCTAAAAGTCCCTACATCAGTCATTGTCGTAACCTACTCACTGCCGGGTTTTTACATTCAAAGAAAGACTTTTTGTTGTTTGTCGATGCCGACATGCAGTTTGGCGCAGACTCTGTATTTAGAATGTTGGCTGGTAACTATGATATTTGTTGTACTCCGTATAGATTAAAAGATGCAACTATGAAAGAGTCTTACCCTGTGTCATTTGAAAACTATGATAACATAGAAATATCAGCTAAAGGTTTTGTAGAGATTACTGCAGGACCTACGGGTTTGATGATGATTAAACGTAGTGTTTTTGATAAATTAAAAGAAGATAATCCTAACCTACAAATTAAGTTTCCGGAAGAAAAGAAGAAGAATATTAACGCTGAGATCATGGGAGCTGAAAATACTGATGAGAATCCATCTGAAGATTGTTTGTGGAATTTCTTTGATACCTCTTTTGATAATCATTTATTTAAGGGCGAGGACATTGCTTTTTGTGAACTAGCTCGTAAGTCTAAATTTAAGATACATGCTAATATAGAATCAACGACCATTCACCACGGACCATACGGCTATAAAGGTAAGTTTAGAGATGCCTTGGAAAAAGTAACATGATGGGTGATAAAGACATCGAAGAATTTCATAACATAGGTAAAGCCATCAAGAAGAATAGTAAATACAACTATTTAGATGCAACACGTATCGAGGAGCACGGAACACGGCTCTATGATGTAAATGGTACTAGACTTCCAAGTGTAACTACTATATTGGGCAAGACCAAAGATCAACAATTTATAAAAGATTGGAAGGCGAAAGTTGGAGAAAAAGAAGCTGACAGAATCAAAAATTTATCTAGTAACCGCGGAACAGCCATGCACAAATTCCTGGAGCATTATATACTCGGAACTGGCTAATAGACCTAAGAAAAAGGAGTGGGTAGAAGATTATTACCTACAAATTGCTGCGTATGCCATGGCTCATGACTATGTGCACGGGTCTGAGATCCGTCAAGGTGTGATTATGATGTGTACTCCAGACTTATATTATCAAGAATTTCGGATCACGGACCATGAACTACGGAGCTATAAACACAAATTTTTAAAACGATTGGATATGTATCACGAGTTAATTTATGATGAAAAAGAAAGAGCAAAGGTGGAACTTAGGGCTACAGACTTCACCAAAAATGAACAAGATACTTGAAATACACGCTGAGTGGCTAGATTATAATCATTCTAAAGTAGAGGGTGATAAATGTAGAAAACAAGCGCGAGAGTATAGTCAAAAAACAGACGAAAGGCAAACTATGAATAGGAGGAAATATGAACGACATGTTGTTTAGAACGCTTCTAAAGAGATATGAAGCACTCATTGAGGACTCGTTGTATAAAATACAGTCTTTGAATGAAAATAACATAATAATACCAGAACACGTCGATATTACAGGCGAAGTGGACAAATTACTGGAGATTATTGCAGGCGCAGAGGACAAATTGGCAGCAATGAGGAAATATTATGGCAAAAAAGAGGCAGATAAAACTGTTTTATAAGTGTCGCGCAGGGGTCGCGCAGGGGTCGCTAGGGGTCGCAGAGCGACACTTACATTAGAATGATTCTAAATTATTTGTATAAATATGTCGCAGAAAACACAATTTTGCCACAAAAACCACAATTTTGCCACAATTTTGCGACACTTGCGACACCCCCGCGACCCCTCTGCGACCCCTCTGCGACCCCTCTTGAAGTCCCTTATTATTGTTATATACCAACGGTTATAGGTCATTTTGGTGAGTTTTGCGACACTTTAAAATTTTTTTTACGGAAGCGCGATGAAAAAAAATAAATTGTCTTATAGCCGTCGCAGATGTAAAAAGAACCATGCCTAGGAAAAGAAGAAAAGCTATCGCCTCAATTGGAACTCCCGACATACCTTATCCTAAAGTCCGAGTGGAGTGGATCGACTGTGTGAGTGATTCGGGCTGGGCTACTGAGAAAGAGTTTGATAAAATGAAATTAGCAAGACCAGTGAATGAGGGTTGGCTGTATTCTAAAGATAAGAAAGCAATTAAATTATTTGCATCATACGATAGAGAAGATGATGGTAGCTTTAGTTTTGGGGATCGGACGATGATTCCTCGGGATTGGGTAAAGAAGATTCAGAAGATTTAGATGTTAGAATTATTTTCTGTTCCAATACATAAAAGAAAATTAAATTTAAATTTAGATGAGATGGTTAAATACTGTTTATCTATTAAAAGAAAGACAAAAAGTGTTAATATTAGTAATCAAGGGGGCTGGCAGTCACCACCTTTACAAGGTGACCACCTTGTATTAAATAGTTTATTTATAGAAATATTGAAGGCAGCAGAACAGTATAGAAAGATAATTTCATATAAGTATCCTTTAAAACTGGTAAACCTTTGGATAAATGTAAATGGTTATAAAGATTATAACGTTGAGCACATTCATGCTAATAGTGTTTTATCAGGAGCATTTTATCTAACTTCAAATAATAGTGATATAGTTTTTATAAACCCATCTTCTAAGTTTATAAATTATGAGTGGGGAAATAATGTTATTGAAAACTATAATGAATATAACTCTCCTGTTTGGAGTATTAAACCTTTGGAAAATGATTTACTTTTGTTTCCAGGTTGGTTAAGTCATAGAGTTGAACCTAATCTA
>LUMU01000675.1_pt1 | contig 13448 bp, 13 predicted proteins | sample 729751 | NCBI WGS metagenome assembly LUMU01 (sample SAMN03860300, study PRJNA289734) | marine metagenome | biome: seawater column; feature: ocean; material: water; isolation source: Red Sea water column Station 192 - depth 100m | place: Saudi Arabia: Red Sea | collected 2011-10-15 | depth 100 m
CGGTCCAGCAATAATGGTTGGTTATAAGAATAAAATTAGTGAAGATTTAAAAAATACTTTAAGTGCCATTTCTGCAAAAACCGATCAAGACTGTATAGGTTTCTATGAGGGGTACGGGTCTGGTCATTTTATAAAAATGGTACACAATGGTATTGAATATGCTGAAATGCAATTGATTGCAGAGATTTATGAAATATTAAGAAGGTCTAAAAAAACAAATGAAGAGATAGCTAATTTTTTTGATAATTTAAAGGAAGAAAATAGATCGTCATATCTTATTGAAATAACATCGAAAATTTTAAGACAAAAAAAAGATGAGGTTTATGTCCTTGATGAAATAAAACCTTTTGCAAGTAACAAGGGTACTGGAAAGCTCACTGTCGAAACTTCTTTAAATCTAAAGGTTCCTACTCCCTCAATTTATGCTGCTTATGATGCAAGAGTTCAAAGTAATAATAAAAATGATTGGGATGAAATCAATATGGAGTCTGAGGTAACTTCTGAAGAAGACCTAAGCAACTGTTTGTATTTTGGAAGAGTTGCTTCAATGATTCAGGGGCTGGAGTTGATAGCTAAGCACATGGTAAATATAAATTTTGGCACAGTTTTAAATAACTGGATGGGAGGTTGTATTATTAGATCCAACTTATTAAAAGAGTTGAATGTTGTAAGTTCAGCATCAAAAGACTTTCTTGGTGATTTAAAACTTAATAAAATATTTAAAGATAATTTGGTATCAACAAAAAAAATTATCTCTGAAGCAGTCTTAAATGATATCTCTATTCCAGTTTTGTCAGCCTCGCTAAATTGGTATCTAAATTTAAGCTCTTCAAGTAACCCTTCAAATCTAATACAAGCCCAGAGAGACTTTTTTGGAAGACACAAAGTTCAATTAGTTGACTCTGAAGAGGACGTAAATATAGATTGGGATTAAGTTATATTAATGAATAAAAATATACTTCCAAGAACTTCCTCTCCGAAGAGATACGAAATAAAGCTAGATATTGATCTAGAAAATTTTTCATATTTAGGAATCCAGACTGTAGAAATCCAAGTCTTAGAAAATACAAAATCAATTTTCTTGAACAGCATAGGAATTAAAATAAGCCACGCCTCATTAATAGCAGCTAATGATAAAGAAAATAACAACCTTTCAGTTGAATATTTTGAAGATGAAGAAAGAATTTGCCTTTCTTCTAAAAATGAAATTAAAAAGGGTGAATATAAGCTTTATCTAGAATTCAATTCAGATATTACAAATGACCTAAAGGGGTTTTATAGAAGTAAATTTTTGACTAAAAAAGATGAGGAGAAGTGGATTGCGACTACTCAATTTGAACCAACTTCTGCTAGAAATGCTTTCCCTTGCTGGGATGAACCTGAATACAAAGCAGTTTTTTCAATCAGCATCGTTGCTGATAAGAAATATTTACGAGTAAGCAATGAAAAGGTTCTCTCTGAAAAAGAAGTTGGTGATAATAAAGTAGAAACCACATTTGTTGATTCCATGAAAATGTCAACATATCTTGTTGCTTTTGTCATTGGAGAATTGGAAGCTACTGAGATAGGAGAAGCAGGAAATACCAAAATCAGAATAATTCACCGACCGGGTTTCTCTGATCAAACTAATTATGCTGGGACTGCAGGCATTGAGCTACTTAATTTTTTTGAAGATTATTATAAAATCCCCTACCCAGGATCGAAACTAGATTTAATTGCAATTCCAGATTTTGCGATGGGCGCAATGGAAAATGTAGGAGCCGTCACATTTAGAGAAAATTTACTTTTAATAGATGAAGAAAAAGCAACTAGGCCTGAGTTAAATAGATCTGTAACTGTTATAGCTCATGAACTTGCTCATATGTGGTTTGGTGATTTAGTAACTATGAAATGGTGGGATGGAATTTGGCTTAATGAAGCTTTCGCAAGCTTAATGGAAGTTATAGCAGCCGACAATAAGTATCCAGAATTTAAACTATGGAATGAAATGAATCTATCTCGAAGTGCAGGTTTTGCTATTGATTCATTAGAAAATTCAAGACCTATAGAGTTTGAAGTTGCAACACCAGAAGAAGCTGAAGAAATGTTTGATGTTCTGACTTACGAAAAAGGTTCTACTGTTTTAAGAATGTTTGAAGTTTTTATAGGGGAAGAAGTATTTCAAAAAGGTGTACAAGAATACTTGAATAAATTCAAATACGATAATACAAATTCCTCAGACCTTTGGGATAGTTTAAGTAAGGCTAGTGGGCAGCCGTTAAATGAAATGCTCCCTTATTGGATAAAAGAAGAAGGCTACCCTAGTGTAAGTATTTCAATTAATGACTCTTCCTTGCTATTAGAGCAAAAAAGATTTTTATTAAAAGATATCAAAATAGAAAATTCAAATAAACCAATACCTGTAAGTATTAAATTTTTAGATACAGATGAAAAATTTAACTTAATTTTAGATCAAACTAATGAAAAAATAGATATAGAAGAAAAAGGAGAAGTCCCCCTTGTAAATAGTGGGGGTTGGGGCTTTTATCATGTTTTCTATGACGAAAAAGTATTCAATTCAAAAAGCATAGCCATAAACTCTCTGCTGAAGAGGTAATTAGTTTTCTAAAATTCCTTCTTTTTTATAAAGATGAAAAAGATGAAGATATATGGAATTATATAGGGTCAATAATTGCGACTCTTTCATATATTGCTAATCAAAATAAAGCAGAGAATTTTAAAGAGTTTGTTGATAAATTAACACTTCCTTTAAGTAGTGAGCTAGGGGTTGAAGTCAATTCAGATGATGATCCTGAGATAAAAGAACTTAGAGGAGTTATTAACAAAATGAGAGCTAAATACTTAGAAGACACACAATTTATTAATCACTTTAGTGAAATTTTTAAGAATGAAAATTTTGAATCAATCTCAGAGGGAAGTTTATTTAATACTGTTTTATATATTGCAGCTTTAGATGAAGGAAATAAAGTAGAAAAATTTTTGGATAAATTTATGAAAGCACCCTCTCCACAACTACAAGGAAGATATAGATCAATATTAGGAATAATTAAAGATAAAAATGCACCACAAGAAATAGTGCAATACATGATTGATGGAAAAATTAGAGGTGCGGATTGTCCTTATATATTGGCTTCTATGATTATGAATAATTATATAGGCAAAGAATCATGGTTAGTTATAAAAGAAAATTTTGATGAGTTACTTAAAGTAATGCCAGCATGGACAGCTTCACGAATGCTTGATTCGCTATCATCAATTTATGACGAAGAGCTAGGAAATAACATTAAAGATTACATTATAAAAAACCCTTTACCTTCTTCAGAGAAAATAGCAGCTCAAAAATTAGAGAGATTAGAAGCTAATATAGAGTTTGTAGTAAATATTAAGAATAATTTTAATGAAAAAGCCATTGAAAAAGTACTAAAGGAGAATTGAAAATGAAGCCAAGAGTTGCAGTTTTTTTACAACCTCAGCATGCTGAATATGATCAAATAAGACAAGCAGCGCTAGAGGCCGAAGAGATGGGTGCTGATGTTATCTATAATTGGGATCATTTTTATCCTTTATATAAAGAAGATGGAACACAATGGGCTGAAGGAGAAAGAAGAGAAGGAAAGCATTTTGAATGTTGGACTATGCTTGCTAGTTGGGCTGAAGCAACTAGCACTGTAGATATAGGACCACTTGTTACCTGTAACTCATATAGAAATCCAGAATTACTAGCAGACATGGCAAGGACTGTTGATCATATATCAGGGGGTAGAGTAATTCTAGGAATAGGTTCTGGATGGTTTGAGCAAGATTATGACGAATACGGTTATGAATTTGGGTCTGCAATATGGAGACTTAAGGAACTTGAAAAATCATTGGAGAGAATTGTTGAAAGAATGAAGAAGTTGGATCCTCAACCTACCAGAAAAATCCCAATACTTATTGGTGGTGGTGGTGAAAAAGTAACACTTAGAATCACTGCTAAATATGCAGACATTTGGCATGGTTTCGCAACTAGGACTGAAGAAAGGTCTGGTATCGAAACTGTAGCTCACAAAAATAATGTATTAAATAATTGGTGTAAAGAAATAGGAAGAGACCCTAAAGAAATTCAAAGATCCATCGGAATTGATATCAACAGAATCGATAAAGCAGATGATTTACTTGAAGCTGGAGCAACCGAAGTAACATTAGCTGTAAATGGTCCGGGTTACGACTTAGCACCTGTAAAAGAATGGATTTCCTGGAGAGACTCTAAAGGTTAAAACTTAATGGCCCTTTACATTACAATTATTGGATTAATCTTAGGATTTTTTCTTCTGGTTAAAGGCGCAGAAGAAATGGTCCGTACTGCCATCCAAATTGCAATGAAATTTAATATGCCAAATTCAGTAATTGGAGCAACTTTTATAGGTTTTGGAACATCTGCTCCAGAACTATTTGCAAGCTCAGGGGCGGCATTAAACGGAAACCTCTCATTAGGTATAGGAAATATTATTGGTTCAAATATTGCAAACTCCTTAGTTGCAATCTCTGTTTTGTATCTTGCATTAAATAGAGATTTCAAAAAAAAGTTGAACCTTAACAATACTTCATCAATATGGATGGTGTTTGCAACAATCTTATTTGTAAGTTTCTATTTAATGCTTAAAGAGTTCCCACTTTTTCTTGGAATTGGTTTATTGGTATTAGTTATTTTTGTTACTTACAAACTTGTAACAGAAGAGGCTGTTGATCAAGAAGACTTATTAATTGAAGAAAAAGATTATGTTGGACTAAGGGCTGTTACGTCGCTAACAGCAACAATTTTTGGAAGCACCTTGGTAGTAAATAATGCTGTTAATTTGGCAGAATACTTCAATATATCATCCATAATTATTGGAGTTACTGTTGTGGCTTTAGGAACTAGCCTTCCAGAAGTTGCAGGAACTATAGCCGCCGCAAAAATGAAAAACCCTGATATAGTTTTTGGAAATATCTTTGGTTCAAACTTATTTAATATTGCATTAGTGGGAGGTGTCTCTGTATCAATTGAAGTTATTTAATAGGCTTGACTGCGTTAATTTCCTATTCGGTCTTTATATATACTTTATTTTAAGTTTTTATTCCTAAGGAAAATAAAAAGACCTATTAAAGCAAGCATTGATCCACCTATTTGATTCCATGTGAAATCTCCTATAGTTGCATCTCCCATTCCAAACCTTAAAGTATCTAAGATTGCTCTTTGTGTACCATACCAAATAGCCCATAAACCAATCCATGAACCCTTGCCAAAGGTAAAATTATTTCTTAATGATTTAAATATAAAGAAAACTATAAGAGCAAAGAAAAGATCGTACATCGGAACATGATGAAACGTCCCACATGTTACCAAGGGCTCTGAACATTCTAAGGCATCATGCTGAGGTGCTACATCATAGCCTGGCTTTATTTCATAACCCAAAATAAAGCTTGTTGACCTTCCAAGGTGTTCAACTATTGCAAGGTCTCCAATTCTTCCTATTACAGTTCCTAGAATCAGTCCTGTTGAGGCATAATCTGAATATTGTTTAAAATCACCCTTTCCAATTAGCTGTATTCTTATATAAGCGGCAATAATTCCTCCCGACATTCCACCCATTATTGAATAGCTACCTGTTGGAGAAAATACATCATCTAAGCCATATCCTGGATCCCCTATATGTGCCGGAATAGTAAAAAATCTTGCACCAATTATTGCTCCAAAAATTGCCCAAGTTAAACCTTGCTCAAACAGTGCGGTGTCTTGTTTGTCTTTTTCAGCTAATTTAATTGCATGATTTGCCCCAAAATAAAACCCCAATGCAGCAAAAACCCCGTGTAGTGAAAAAGAGACAGGGCCTATTTGTGTAATTGGTATTGGAGGATATGTTATAGAAAATAATGAATCAAACATAAATTAAATTTCTTTTAAAGTCCAAAGAACATCTGCCACAATACCTATGAATATAACAGCCAAATATGTATTTGAAAACACAAAGTATTTGATTGGTTGAATCTTCCTCTTATACAAGTTGTAAGATTTAATCATTAAATTAGATCCGAAAAAAATAGCAATAAATAAATACACTATTCCTAGTTGTAAAATTGGTGCTGCAATAATTGAAACTATTACTGTTGCGCATGAATAAAGAGCAATAAATATTGAGGTTCTTTCAAATGTTTCTTGTGTTGAAAGCATTGGAAAATCTGCTTCTTCATAGTCTTCCTTATTTTCAATAGCGAGTGCCCAGAAATGTGCGGGTGTCCATGTAAAAACTAATAAAAATAAAACCCATGCACCAATTTCTAGTGAAGTACCAGTAGCTGTCCAACCAATCAAGACTGGAGCTGCGCCTGAAGCTCCTCCAATTACAATATTTTGATTGGTTCTTGGTTTTAACAATAAGGTATAAATAAATGTATAAAATAAATTAGCTAGCAAACCAATTAACGCCGCTAATTGAGTTGTAAAAAAGTAAAGAATCAAAAACCCTGAAATACCACAAACAACAGAATAAGAAATTGCATTAACTTTAGTTAATTCTCCGGTAACAAGGGGCCTGTCTGAGGTTCTATCCATTAAACTATCTCTACTAACTTCAAAAACTTGATTCATAACATTTGCGCTAATTGCAAGTAAAGTTCCGCCGGCTAATGTGTATAAAACTAAATTTACAGGAGGCATGCCGTATATTGCAATAATCATTGATGGAACAGTTGTAACCAAAAGTAACTCAATAACTCTTAATTTAGATAGTTTCACATAATTACTAAATTTTTGATTCAAATTTATAACCATAAAGACATAGTACTTATGATTACACTATATATATGTAGGACGCTATCCTTAAGGATTGACTGCAAGTTTTGTTAATTTATGAGTAAAAAAAGTTTTTTTAAATATAAAAATTTATCGGTTTTTATTTTACTATTTCTAACCGCCTGTATAGAAAATGCCCCATTAGACTCTCTAAGTCCTGCTGGTCCTTACGCTAGACAAATTGATGATCTATTTTGGTTGACTTTTTGGATAGCTGTTGGAGTATTTTTTATTGTACAGGGCGCTTTAATTTTTTCAGTTTTTTATTTTCGTGACATGCCTGGTAAGCCAGAGCCAAAACAAATTCATGGCAATAACGTTCTCGAACTTATGTGGACAATTATTCCTATTCTTATATTGGCTGCTATAGCTGTACCAACTGTTAGAACAATATTTGATTTAGCTAGAGAGCCTGAAGGGGCTCTAAAAATTGAAGTTATAGGGCATCAATGGTGGTTTGAATATAAATATCCTGATTATGATATTACAACTGCCAATGTATTGGTGATACCTGCGGACACTCCCGTTAGATTAGAAATGTGGTCAAATGATGTTCTCCATAATTATTGGGTTCCGAAATTAAATGGTAAGAGATACCTTGTGCCAGGTCAAAAAACATATTTAAATTTACACGCTGACTCTCCAGATGAATTTTGGGCACAATGTGGCGAGTATTGTGGACTTAGCCACTCAAAAATGAGGGGAAGGGTTTTGTCACTAAACCAAGAAGATTTTGAAAATTGGGTAAGTAATCAGAAGTTAAATGCAAATAAAGAATTGCCTGAAGGAACTCTTGCTGCTGAGGGTCAGCAAGTTTATCTAAATGCAGGCTGTACTCAATGTCATGTGATTAATGGTGTTTGGGATGTCCAAGGTGATCGTATCGCACCTAACTTGACTCATTTTGCAAATAGAAATGTATTTGCTGGAGCTGCACTAAAAAATAATAAAGAAAATCTTACAAAATGGCTAGCAAATCCTGCTGAGATAAAACCTGGTACTTTTATGCCTAATCTAGAATTAACTGAGAAAGAAATAGAAGCTTTAATTGCCTATTTAGGAACTTTAAAATGACAAAAATTATTGAGCCTGATAAACAAACAAATATTTTTAGAAGACCTTCTTCAGAGTATGGAATCTGGAGTTGGATAACTACAGTAGATCATAAGAAAATTGGGATTATGTATGGGTATGCTGCATTTTTCTTTTTATTAATTGGAGGGTTAGAAGCTTTAGTTCTTAGAATACAACTTGCCCAACCAGATAATAATTTTTTAAGTGCGGCTGAATACAATGCAATGTTCACCATGCAGGGGACTACGATGGTCTTCCTAGCAATAATGCCAATTAGTGCTGCGTTCTTCAATTATCTCCTCCCTCTTCAAATAGGAGCTAGGGATGTTGCTTTCCCAAGATTGAATGCTCTTAGTTTTTGGATTTGGGTTTTTGGAGGACTTTTCTTATACTCAACATTCGTATTTGGAACAGCAGGAGCGCCTGAAGGAGGTTACCTAGCTGAGGAAGTCGGATGGCTTGGCAATGCTCCAAATGGTGGTTGGTTTGGATATCAACCTAATGCAGGTTTTAAATATTCGCCAGGAACTGCAATGGACTATTGGGCAATAGGCTTACAAATACTAGGAATTTCTTCTCTCGTTTCAGCATTTAACTTCATCGTAACAATACTAAATATGAGGACTCAAGGAATGAGATTGATGAGAATGCCTGTCTTTACTTGGATGACTTTTGCTGTAGCTTTTCTTCTTGCCTTTTCATTACCAATAATTGCAATTGCTCTTTTTTACGTAACTTTTGATAGACAATTTGGCACTACTTTCTTTTTGACTGAAGGTGGAGGAGATCCTGTTTTATGGCAACATTTATTCTGGCTATTTGGTCACCCCGAAGTATATATTCTTATTCTTCCTGCTTTTGGAATTGTTTCTGTTTTGCAGGTTTTGGTATTGCGTTTATCGGATTTGGAGTCTGGGCACACCATATGTTTGCTTCCGCAATCAGTCCTGTTGCACAAGCTGGGTTTGGTATCTCAACTATGATTATTGCTGTTCCCACAGGGGTAAAAATATTTAATTGGTTAGGAACAATATGGGGAGGTAAGTTGAATCTAAAAACCCCTATGTTGTTTGCTCTTGGTTTTATAGGAATGTTTGTTATTGGTGGTTTAAGTGGAGTAACCCACTCGGTTGTTCCAGCGGATACACAACAAACTGATACGTATTATATTGTTGCCCACTTTCATTATGTTCTGTTTGGTGGTGCAATGTTTGGAATTTTTGCTGGTTTATATTATTGGTTTCCAAAAGTTTGGGGGAAAATGTATAACGAGACTCTTGGTCAAATACACTTTTGGACAATGCTCATTGGATTTAATTTAACATTTGGACCTATGCACTGGCTTGGCCTTCAAGGACAGGTTAGAAGAACATGGGTATATGCAGAAGAGACAAATTTAGGCTTTTGGAATCTTATAGTTTCAATTGGAGCCTTTATTATCGCTTTATCAATACTTATATTTATGGCCAACTGGATGTACTCAAAAAGAAAAGGAGAAAAAGCTCCTTTTGATCCTTGGGATGCCAGAACAATTGAATGGACTATTCCTTCTCCTACACCAGTGTGGAATTTTTCAAAAGCCCCTCATGTTAAGGCATTAGATGATTTCTGGCATGCAAAATATGACGAAGATGAAGAAGGAAGAGCAGTAAGAAGAGATTCCGCTGATGCCTTACTAGCGCAACTTGAAGAAGAAGGTTTAAACCCAGAAGAAGAAATAGAATTGCCTAATCCTTCTTACTACCCCTTTGTCCTATCATCAGGTCTGCCATTTTTAGGATATGCTGTAATTTACAAATCAATTCCTTTAGCCTTAATTGGAGTCGTTCTTATATTGGTAGGTTCTTTTGGTTGGGCTACAGAGCCACTTGAAGAAGAGTTTAGGTCAGAAGAGGAAGAATGAGTGGAGGTCACGACTATCCGCATGAATCAACTGGTGTTGAGACTAGAAAACTTGGAATGTGGGTTTTTCTTTCAACTGAAATATTATTTTTCGGTACTTTAATAACTACATTCATGATCTTTAAAGGTCGTGATTTTCCTGGAATGAAATTAACTGATGTTTATGACATTCCTTTTACATCTGTAAGCTCGTTTGTTTTATTAATGAGCTCATTAACTATGGTGCTTGCCCACAATGCGTTAGAAAATGAAGATCAAGAAAAAACAAGGGTTTGGCTTCTAGCAACAGCAATGCTTGGCTCTGTGTTTCTTGCCGGACAAATTTATGAATTTACTGAGTTTTACCATAAGGGATTTGAGCTTTCTACAAATATTTTCAGTTCAACATTTTATGTTTTAACTGGGTTTCACGGACTACATGTTTTTATTGGTGTAGTTTTTCTAATTGGACTTTGGATAATTGGTCAAAGACAAAAAGGGTTGTCTTTAGATAGTGGGTTTAATCTTGAATTCATTGCATTATATTGGCACTTTGTTGATATTGTATGGATTGTTTTATTTACTGTGGTGTATTTAATCTAATGTCTGATAATCACAAAGAACACCCTACTCCAAAAAAATATGTTCAAATTGCTATATTTCTAGGAGTTTTAACAGCAATCGAAGTTGCACTCTATTACACAGAAGATATCGTAGGAGTTTTTACAGATCCTTTGTTAATTTTCTTAGCAATAGGTAAATATGTTGTTGTTGTTGGTTGGTTTATGCATTTACGCTTTGAAAATAAAATGGTTAACAGATTCTTTGCAGGAGGCATGATATTAGCAGTAATACTTTTTGCAATTGTAATGATCGAAAGAGCAGCAGGAGATTACTTTAATTAATGATTTCAATTACATGGCATCCCCATTTTGATGTATGGGCATTAATTTTTTCTATAATAATTTTTTTTGAATACACAACTGATAACAACTTTCTAAAAAAAGATAAACGAAAATTTTGGTATTCAGGCCTTTTTATTCTGTGGCTTTTCACTGATTGGCCAATACATGACATCGGTGAACAGTATTTATTTTGGGTCCATTCTTTAGAACATTTAGTTCTTGCATTAGTATCCCCTCCTTTATTGCTACTAGGAATGCATAGTGCTCAAAAAAAAATAATATCAGTAAAACCATTCATCAATCTTCTAAAAGTAACTAGTCACCCACTAGTAGCTTTTGTTCTTTTTAATACAGTAATGGTTGGTATGCACTGGAGTTTGATTGTTAATTTAATGGTGACAAATAAATTATTTCACTTTTTTATACATTCATTAATGCTTTTAGTTTCGTTAAATATGTGGGTACCAGTAATTGGCTTTACAGATAAAATAAAACAACTTGGCTCACCTGGAAAAATAGCATATCTATTTTTACAGTCATTATTTCCAACAATTCCAGCAAGCTTTTTAGCTTTTGGTAATGAGCCACTTTACTCTGCATATGTAGGAATTGATCAAGTATTTAACATTTCAACTATAGATGACCAAACCCTTGCAGGTGTGATATTAAAGCTTGGTGGAGGGGTTATATTATGGGCTTCAATATTAATAATTTGGATGCAATGGTATAAAACAGAAAAAACGTTTGATGATGTAGTTAGAAACTCTTCAAATGACTAAAATTCAAAGTGAGTCAAAATGGATGAAAAATTAGTAGAAGAAATTAGCAACTCAACAGGGGTGCCTCAAGAATTAGTATCTAGATCAGCTCAAGCAAGAGCTGAAGCAAACGGTGTTGATATCAATAATATTCTATCCAGTTGGTCTTCTGGTGAAGTTGTTGCTCCTAGTCCACAAGCTGACAACCAAGAGCCAGTAGTTGCTGAAACTGTTGAAGAAGAGCCAGTAGTTGCTGAAACTGTTGTAGCGACAATAGAAGAAGTTGCACCTCCTGTAACACTGTTTACAAAAATTATAAAAACACTCCAATACGGCTCCCTCTTTGGAGTAGTTGCTGGATTTATTCAAGCTTTTATTATTAGTTCTAACTTATACGATGGCCTTGTGCTTGAATCTGAAACTCTCAAATTAATTGCTAACTATGAGCAAAGTAAATATATTTTGAATTTAGCATTAACTACAACTTTCTTTGCAATAGTTAATGCCGTAAACATAAAAAAAATCCTAGATACTAACTTTGAAGGATTTGGGATTCACACTTCTGATAGAGAATCTGTTTTTCTTGGGTTAGGCTTAGGTTTAATCTTTGGTTCATCAACTGGATTTTTAATAACTTCTAGTATTGGACAGGTAATCGAAGGAATCTTGCCAGAAGATCCAACAACTTATTTAATTCCGGTCTTTGGTTCTTTTTGGAGAGTTGTATTATTTGGTATATTTTCTCAAAGTCTTATAGCCTTAACAACAATGATATTAGGTGTCCCAAAAGGGCTTGATGTTTATGAACAAGAGCAAGCAGATATTGTTAGAAAAAGAATAACGGGATCAATCGTCGTACCATTAGGTGCGATTATTTCAGGGGGGATTGTATCTGTCTTTATTTCACAAGTATTTATAAACTTTCATGATTATGCTGTACTTTTTGCTTTGATAATTTCAGCAACTATCTTATTATTTGCTTCAATCATGAGTTCAGCACCGAAAATTAAAATAACTAGAAATGAAGTCTTGATTGCTGGAGCAGGAATATTAACTTTAATAGTAATAATCGCAAGCGTTGCTGCTAGCCAACATTAATTCGAGGTGAAAGAAGTTAATTTTAAAGACGAAAAATTAGTCCAAGATTATCTAGATCAAGATAGATGGAGTGGAATAAAAAGAAACTATACATCAAAAGATGTCTCTTCTTTACGTTCTCCTTTCAAGGTTAGTAATACTATATCTGAAAAGGGATCTCTCTATTTATGGGAATTATTAAATAGAGAAGACACATGGGTTTCAGGATTAGGTGCTGCAACTATTCAACAAGGAGTCCAGATGCTAAAAGCAGGACTTGAAATTATCTATGTTAGTGGATGGCAAATAGCATCGGAAAGTAATATTGGAGATAATACTTATCCAGATTTATCACTTTATCCATCAAATAGTGGTCCGAACTTTATAAAAAAAATGAACAATACATTGCTAAGAGTAATTTCTGAAAAAGAAATGAGTTCTCTCCCACCAATTGTTGCTGACGCTGAATCTGGCTTTGGGGGTATTTATAGTGTATTTAACTTAACTTCTCAATTCATTAACTCGGGAATTTCTGGTTTACACTTTGAGGACCAATTAGCATCAGAAAAAAAGTGTGGACATATGGGAGGTAAGGTAGTTATTCCTACCCGTGAATTTATTAATAAACTAAATGCCTCAAGATTGGCTTCTGACGTACTAGAGACTCCAATAATACTTATAGCAAGAACTGATGCATTGCATGCAAATCTTATAACTTCTGATTTTGATGATGTTGATAAACCATATTTAACTGGAAAAAGAACACAAGATGGATACTTTGAACTAAAAAACAATAAAGAATTGGCGATTACAAAATCCCTCTCTTATGCAGAATTTGCAGATGTAATTTGGTGTGAAACAAATGAACCAGACTTAGGTTTTGCAAAAGAATTTGCAGATGAAATTAAATCTAAATTTCCAAAAAAACTTTTAGCATATAAT
>LUMU01000523.1_pt1 | contig 13387 bp, 15 predicted proteins | sample 729751 | NCBI WGS metagenome assembly LUMU01 (sample SAMN03860300, study PRJNA289734) | marine metagenome | biome: seawater column; feature: ocean; material: water; isolation source: Red Sea water column Station 192 - depth 100m | place: Saudi Arabia: Red Sea | collected 2011-10-15 | depth 100 m
CGATGTCGTCGGGCTCGGTCGTGCCGAGCTCCCACTGGTGGGCGTCGCCGAAGACGTAGACACCGGGCCGGAGCTCGGTGATGCCCCCGAGGTCCCCGCTGGCGCCGGCACCGCCGAGGCTGGCGGCGAGAGTGGGGGTCGAGCCGCCGGAGACGACCCGCACCTCGATGCCCTCCGCCTCCACGGCCTGCTGGGCCCGGCGCAGGGCCGCGGCCTCGGCGGCCACGACCTGTCCGGCGGCGCCGGGGGCGTAGCCGTGGCCGGGGAAGGTGAACACGCCGCGGACGGGCAGCCCCACGCGGGCCGCGGCTCGGGCGACCAGCCCGGGCAGCACCCACGCGGACGCGACCAGGAGGAGCGAGGCGACGACCGAGGCGACCGCCCAGCCCCACCCGGGCACGTCGAGCAGCACCGTGCCCACCCCCAGCACCGCGGCGAGGACGGCCGGGAGCCGGGTGCCGGTGGACCACAGGCGCGCCGTCGCGTTGCTGCGACCGAGCCGCTCGGCGACGTACGCCGGGGCGCTCACCACCAGCGCCGCCAGCAGGACCAGCACGGCTCCGGCCGGGTAGCGCTCCAGCAGGCCGAGGTCCAGGTCGTAGGCGGTGATCACCAGCACCGCGGCCCCGAGCACGACCGACGCGGCGGCGACCAGCACGGCAACGCCGACCGGCTGCCGCCGGCGACGCGTGTCCAGCGCCACGTGGACCACGAACGCGACGCCGCCCAGCAGCGCCGCCACGACGAGCAGCCCGACGCCGAGCACCAGCCCGCCGGGCTCGACGGAGACCAGCAGCGAGAGGGCGGCCACCGCGACGGCGAGCACGGCGGCGGGGAGGTACGCCGACGTGCGGCCGGTCGCGGACCAGGACCGGGCCGTCAGCGCGTCGTAGCCGCACCAGAGGCCGGCGAGCACGAGGGCGGCGACGGCGGCGTACCGGCTGCCGGTGAGGTCGCCGAGGCCCGCGACGTCGAGTGAGTAGGCCCCCTGGGCCATGAGCACCGAGACCCCGATCGCGATGACGGCCGAGGTGTGGGCCGCGGCCCGCAGCCCGCGGGTCGAGGCCGCTCGCGAGGCGAGTGCCGCCGTGACCGTGGCACCGGTGAGGAGCACGGCCTGGCCGACGACCCCGATGAGCGTCCAGGCGACCAGCACGAAGACCGACACCGCGGAGAGCAGCAGGAGCGCGCCGAACCCGAGCAGCAGGCCCTGGCCCGTGAGGCCCGGGGCACGCCGTCGGGGCTGCGACGTCCCGTTCGCCGGCGTGGACGGCACACCCGCCGGCGCGGCCGGCAGCGGTGAGCGCATCGACTCCAGCAGCACCGCCGCCTCGCGGCGCAGGGCCTCGATCTGCTGGTCGACCTCCCACAGCCGCACGGCGTCGGGGCCGACGAGGCGGATGCCGCATGAGGGGCACGCGGTGGCACCGGGCGTGAAGGGCGCGGCGCAGGCGGGGCACGCGACGTCAGGGGCGCTCATGACAGCATCGTGGCGCGACCGCCGCCGGGCCGGGTAGAGCACGAGTACTCATCTCACGCCCCAGGACCTCACTCGAGCAGGTGCGGGATCTCCTGGGTGGCGAACCACGCCAGCTCGTCGTCGGGGTCGGCGCCGTCCTCGGTGTCGACGTGCACCGAGGCGACGTCGCGCATCGGGGCGACGGCGCCCTCGTGGGGCACCTCCGCGACGACGACCACGCGGCGTCCCCCGCCGCTCATCTCGGCGGAGACCTCGGCGGCCTCGACGAGGGCGGCGTACTCGGCGTCCTCGGACTCGTCGACGGCCACCACCGCACCGGCGGTGGGCACCTCGCCCTCGGCGTGGAAGCGTGCGAGCAGGTCGAAGGTGGCGGGCACGTAGGCGCGCACGGTCATGTGGTGGTCCTCCCGCCGGTCGTCCTGCCGGACTTCGGGGTTGCCTTCTGGCCGCTCCTCGCGCCCGTCCTCGAGGCGGTGGACTTCTTCGCCGCCCGGGGCTTGGTCCGCGACGAGCCACCCTTGCGCCCGCGCGGCACCCGGGGACGCGAGCCGGAGACGGTGTCGAGCAGCTCGGCCAGCGCCTCGGTGATGCACTGGCCCAGGACGTCGACGTCCGGCACGGCGTCACGGTCGGCGGTGACGGCGTACGCCACGCGCCCGTCGTACGACGTCACGCCGATCGCCAGCAGGTGGTGGGGCGGCAGCGGGGGGACCGGGAAGGTCGCCTCCATCCGTGCGCCCGCGGCGTAGAGCGGTGACTGGGGCCCCGGCACGTTGGTGACGCTGAGCTGCATCCCCCGGCCCACCTCGGCCGCGGCGACCCGGGAGCCGATGGCGTGGAAGGTCGCGGGGGCGAACCCGGCGATGCCGGCGAGCCGGTTGGCCGCGACGCCGCGACCGGTCTCCTTGTGCACCTTGAAGGAGTAGGAGACCTGGTGGAGCCGCACGACCGGGCTCGGCTCGCCGATGGGCAGGTCCACGAAGTGCGGCGCGATCTGGCTGCCCAGCGAGGTGGCCTCGAGCTCGGAGTCGATGACCGAGACCGGCACGACGGCGCGGACCCGCCGCAGGCCGCCGAGCGACTCGTGCCGGGTCATCAGCCAGCCGCGCAGTCCGCCGGCGACGGTGGCCAGGATGACGTCGTTGACGGTGCCGCCGTGCAGGTCGCGGATGGCGCGGTGGTCGGCCAGCTCGGTGTGGACCGACACGACCCGGCGCTGCTGGCCGTGGGTGCCGACGAGCGGACCCTCGTGGGAGGACCGGCGACCGGTCACTCCCCCGACGACGCGACCGGCGGTCTCGGCGGCGGCGTCGGCGGCGCGCAGCAGCGTCGCGGCGCGGGTGCGGACGGAGTCGGAGGCGACCTGGCGTGAGCGCAGGGTGTCGCGCAGCGCACCGACGGCGAGGCCGCCGGGCGACGGAGCCCGGCGCGGGGCCCACTGGTCGCCGCCCAGGCTCTTGACCTCGGGGCTCTTGTCGAGCAGCACCTGCCCCAGGTCGACGGTGGTCACGCCGTCCACGAGCGCCTGGTGGGACTTCGACAGCATCGCGACGCGGCCGTCGGCGAGACCCTCGACGAAGTAGACCTCCCACAGCGGCTTGGAGCGGTCCAGCGGGCGGGAGACGATGCGGGCGACCAGCTCGCGCAGCTGCTCGAGGCTGCCGGGGCGCGGCAGTGCGGAGCGGCGTACGTGGTAGCCGAGGTCGAAGTGCGGGTCGTCGATCCAGACCGGGTTGGCCAGCCGGCCGGGGACCTGCTGGATCTTCTGTCGGTAGCGCGGCACGAACGAGATCCGGTCACCGATGAGCTCGACCAGCTTCTCGTAGTCGAAGCCCGAGTCGCCCGGGTCGAAGATCTCGACCGTGGCGTTGTGCATGGGCGTCGACGGCGTCTCCTCGGCCAGGAAGGCGAGGTCCCTGGGCCGGAGCCGCTCGCTCATCGGGTCCCTTTCGTCATCGGACCCGGCTCCCCATCGCCGGACCCCTTGCTGCTCGTGCGATTCTGTCAGACATGTCGCGCATCCCCACCCGCGTCCTCTCCCTGGGCGCCGCCCTGCTCCTGCCCCTGGCCCTCGCCTCCTGCGGGAGCGACGACGAGCCCGACGCAGGCACCGACGGCACCACCGAGCCGCTGGTCATCGAGGTCACGGTCGCCGACGGCTCCATCGACCCGAAGGGCGACCGCATCCAGGTGGGCGTCGGGCAGGAGATCGTCTTCGACATCACCGCCGACGAGGCCGGGGAGCTGCACGCGCACACGACCGAGGAGCTGACGCTGGACTACCCCGCGGGTGAGTCCGAGCAGACGATGGTCGTCGACCAGCCCGGTGTCGTCGAGGTCGAGTCGCACGACATCGACCAGATCATCGTGCAGCTGCAGGTCTCCTGAGCGTGGGGGCGATCCTGCCGGGCCTCGTCCCCGGCCCGCTGCCGATGCACGGCATCGGTGGCGCCAAGGACCTGCCGATCTCCCCGGAGCTGGCGATCTCCGGCGCCGTGGCGGCGCTGACGATCTCCTTCATCGTCCTGGCACTGGCCTGGCGCACCCCCCGCTACGACGCCGCCACCGACGGCCGCCCCGCGCCCGCCGCGCTCAGCACGCTGGTCACCTCGACCGGCTGGTCGGTCGCGATGCGGGTGCTGGGCCTGGTGGTCTTCGGGCTCGGTCCGGTCTGGAAGGCCATCAGCCCCGCGCGGACCATCAACCTGCTGTTCGCCCGGATCTCCGGGTCCGACCCCGACGAGGGCCTGTTCCGCTACCCCGCCTGGCTGGGTCACTGGCCGGCCGCCCTCGGGCTCTACGCCTTCGTGTGGCTGGAGCTGGTCTACCCCTACTCCACCGAGCTGGGTCCCGTGCGCCTGTGGTGCGCGGCGTACGTCGCGGTCATGCTGCTCGGCGGGGCGCTGTTCGGCAACGACTTCTACGAGAACGCCGACCCGTTCGAGGTCTACTCCACGCTCATCGGCAAGCTGTCGCCCTGGATCGTGCGTGAGGGTCGGCTGCACGTCATCTCCCCGCTGGCCAACCTCAACACCGTGGTGCCGCGTGCCGGCCTGGTCGGGGTGGTCGCGGTGCTGTTCGGCTCCACGGCGTTCGACTCCTTCAAGGAGTCGGCCCCCTGGGTGCGGTTCGTCCAGACGAACTCCTTCATCGGTGAGAACGACCTCGGCCTGGTCGCCGACAACCTCGCGCTGCTGACCTTCTGCGTCGGCGTCGCGGTGGTGCTGTCGGTGGGCTCGATGCTCACCGGGGTGCACCCGGGCCAGTCGCGCCTGGAGATGCCGCGCCAGCTCGCGCACTCGGTGGTGCCGATCATCCTGGGCTACATCGTGGCCCACTACCTGTCCTACTGGTTCGAGGTCGGGCAGGACACCCTGATCAAGGCCAGCGACCCGCTGACGACCGGCGCCGACTACCTCGGCACCGGCGACTGGAGCGTCAACTACTGGCTCTCCTACCACCCGACGCTGCTGGCCAACATCAAGGTGATCGCGGTCGTCCTCGGTCACGTGGTCGGCGTCATCGCCGCCCACGACCGGGCGGTCCGGCTGCTGCCGCCGCGCCACCACCTCACCGGTCAGCTCGGCATGCTGGTCGCGATGGTGTTCTTCACCGCCGGCGGGTTGTACCTGCTGTTCGCCGCCTGAGGGCGGGCGTCCCCACCCGGGTCCGGACGCCCGCCGGGCCCGGCCGGTCGGTGGCGGCCTGGTCCTCGGGGAGGAACGTCACCGAGGCCACGTCGCCGAAGCCGCGCACCATCTGCTCGACCTCGCCGCTGGACCACCCCAGGCTCGGGCGCATCCGGTTGACCGCGACGTGCACCGGCCGACCGCCCGTCTCCTCCCCCAACTCGACCAGGCCGCGGGCCAGGCGGGCCAGCCCCACCGGGTCGGCGGTGCCGACCACCAGCAGGTCGTCGGCCTCGGCGAGCGCGGCGAGCGTCGCGGCGTTGCGCCCAGGTCGTCCGGACAGGTCCGTCGTGGGGTCCCGCTCGAGGGGGGCGCCCGTGTCGACGACGACCCGTCCGCGCTGGCGGGCGAGGTCGAGGACCTCCTCCACCACCCCGTCGCGCAGCTCGGGCCAGCGGTCTGCGCGCGGCAGGCCGGTGAGGACCTCGAGCCGGCCGCCGAGCGAGCGCAGCACCGTCGCGAAGCGCTCCTCGAGCACCCCGCTGGTCGCGAGGCGGGCCGCGGCCAGCAGACCCGAGACGCGTGCGCCTGCTCCCCCCTCGTGCCGGCCGCGACCACGCCGATCGGCCGCACGCCGTGGCGGCGCAGCAGGTCGACCGCGGTGGCGTCGAGGCCGTGGGCCGCGAGGTCGACGAGGGCGGCCTCCGCCTGGCCGGAGGAGGCGGCGGCGAGCAGGTCGTCGACGTCGACGCACCTCTTGAGGACCACCACCCCGGCGCGGGCCCCGAGCGCGTCCATCGCGCGGGCCTCCCAGCCGGCTCCTCCGCCGGCGACGAGGACGACGGTCGAGCTCATCCGCGCACCGCCACGGAGACCAGCGGGTCGGTCAGGCTGCCGAGCAGCCCGTAGTAGCGCCCCGCGTCGTCTTCGGGCACGGCCAGGACCAGCCGGCGCAGCCCGCTGGCGGCGTACCCGTCGTCGGCTGCCGCGGCATCGAGGACGACCACGTCCTCGAGGACCGGCTCGCCGGAGTCGTGGCCGCGGTCCCCGCCGCCGCGGGCGACGAGGTAGACGTTGACCCGGCTGCCGGCGGCCACGGCCCCGGCCAGCTGCTCGGGCTCGACGGCCACGGCCAGCTGCAGCAGGTCGCTGTCGCCCCCGGCCCCCAGGGCCGCGCCCGGCACGAGCTCACCGGCGCCGACCGAGCGCTCCAGGACGGCATCGGCCGGCAGCTCCTGCGAGGTCTGGAGGTACGCCGCCAGGTCGGCCTCGTCGGCGAAGCGGACCCGCGCCGCGACCAGGTCGTCGGGTCGCAGGGGCGCGCCGGCCGGCAGCTCCGCGGCCGCCGCCCAGACCGTGACGGTGTCGTCGGCGGCCCCGACCACCCGGGCGCCGAGCAGCACCGAGCCGGCGACGACGACCACCCCCACCCACAGGCGCGGGTCGCGCCACCCGGGCGTGCGGGTGCGCGTCGCGGTGGGTGCGGAGGTGGGAGGGGCGGCTGGTGGGGTCCCGAGATCGATGGCCACGGGCGGCATCCTTCCCCGCCGTCGCCGACTCCTCACCTGCTCATCCACAGCCCGCCCGGGTCCCGCCCGCGGGCCGGACCGGAGGTGACACCATGGGCCCATGTCCGCCACTCCCCGCTTCCTCACGCTCGCCGACGTGGCGGAGGTGCTCAACACCTCGAGCGCGCAGGTCTACGCGCTGGTGCGACGCGGGGAGCTGCCGGCGATCAAGATCGGCGGGCGCGGTCAGTGGCGGGTGGAGGCGGCCCGGCTCGAGGAGTTCATCGAGCAGATGTACGCCCAGACCAAGACCTTCGTCGACGAGCACCCCTACGAGGAGGCCGAGCGCGACTAGCGCTCCGCGGCCCCGTGCGGCCCGCCACGGCGGGGAGGCCGGTCAGCCGACCTGCCCGCGCAGCTCCACGGAGACCTGCCGCTCCTCGCCGCCGCGGCGGACCGTGAACTCGACGGTCTCCCCCGGCTGGTGGGTGCGGATGGAGACGATCAGCGCGATGCCGTCGGTGACGCGCTCGCCGTCCACGGCGGTGATCACGTCGCCCTCCTCCAGGCCGCCCTCCTCGGCGGCGCTGCCCGGGTTGACCTTCTGGATCTCCGCGCCGTCCCCCTGGGCGTTGCCGGTGCGGACCTCGGCCCCGATGATCGGGTACTGCGCCTCGCCGGTGCGCAGGATCTGGTCGGCGGTGATGCGCACCTGCTCCACCGGGATCGCGAAGCCCACGCCGATGTTGCCCGCCTCGGCACCGAACCCGCCGCCCGTCGTGGCGATCGCCGAGTTCACCCCGACCACCTCGCCGAGCAGGTTGACCAGCGGGCCGCCGGAGTTGCCGGGGTTGATCGCGGCATCGGTCTGGACGGCGTTGATGTAGGAGGTGTCGGAGTCCGGGTCGCCGGTCGTGACCGGACGCTGCAGCGCCGAGACGATGCCCGCGGTCACGGTGGAGGACAGCCCCAGCGGCGAGCCGATCGCGACCACGGTCTCGCCGACGCGCAGCCGGCTCGACGCGCCCAGGGCGGTCGGCTCGAACTCGCCGGCCATCTCCTCGGCGACCAGCACCGCCAGGTCGTAGACCGCGGAGCGACCGACCACGCTGGCGTCGTAGCGGTTGCCCTCCTGGTCGACGACCTGGATGCGGCCGTCGTCCTGGGCGGCCTCGGCCACCACGTGGTTGTTGGTGACGACGTGACCCTGGCGGTCGAGGACGAATCCCGACCCCGTGGCGCCACGGTCGTCACCGCCGTACGCCGCGATGATCTGGACGGTGCTGGGCAGCAGCTCGGCCGCGACGTTGGCGATGGTGCCGTCCTCGGGGGCCAACGGGGCCTCGGTCGCGGTGTCGACGCCGAAGAGACCGTCGCGGACGATCCCCTGGCGCTCCCCGCCCGCCTCGTCGACCAGCCGAGCGGGGTAGCCCCACGGACCGGGGGCCTGCGGCGGCACGACCGGCTGCGGCCGGGTGACCTGGGTCCAGTCGTCCACGGGCTGCTGCGACACCGACGCCTGCTCGCGGGTGGCGGCGTCCGGGTGCCCGTCCGCGTCGGCGGCGGGGGCGTCCTGGTGCTCCGGGTGGTCCGGGTCGTGCTGGCTCACCGCCCCATCATCCCCGACGGCCGGTAGCCCGGTCGGAGGGTGTCAGGGCCAGGTGTCAGGGCCGGGTCTGGCGCCCGGCCGGCAGCAGGCCACCGCCGGTGCTGGGCGGGGTGAGGTTGGCGACCGGTGCGCGCCGGTCCACGGTGGGTGCGTCGGCCGGTGCGGCACCCAGGGCGAGGACACCCATGACGGCCATCCCGGCGGCTCCGCCGACCCCGGCGGCGACCGCCCCGACGCGCCGGGGACGCGAGGTCGTGCCGAACCCGGGGGCCGGCACGGTCGAGGGGTAGGTCGGCTCGCAGGCCACGGTCTGCGCCCCGAGCAGGGCGCCCTTGAGGTGGGCGGGGGCCTGCGTGCGGTCGGGGGCCCCCAGCCCGGAGAGCCGGGTCTTGACCCAGCCCTCGCGCTCGACCAGGTCGCGGCACAGGTGGCAGCCGTGGACGTGCGCCCACAGGCGCTCGGCCTCCGCCGCGGGCAGCTGGCCGTCGAGGAGGGCGCTCGTGCGTGTCCCGAGGTGACCGATCACGGGCGGGTCGCCTCCTGCAGGGCGACCGACGGGCCGGCGTACCGCTCGCGACCGGCGGCGGGGGCGCGGTGCGCCAGGGCCTGGCGCAGCATCGCGCGGCCGCGGTGGATGCGGGAGCGGACGGTGCCGAGCTTGGCGTCGAGGATCGTGGCGATCTCCTCGTAGGTCAGCCCCTCGACGTCGCAGAGCACCACGGCGGCGCGGAAGTCCGGCGGGAGCGTCGCCAGGGCGGCCTCGACGTCGTCGTCGAAGCGCTGGTCGGCGTAGGCGGCCTCCGGCGCCGGCGAGGCGCTGGTCAGGCGGTCGGCGCGCTCGTCGGAGAGGGCGTCGAAGCGGATGCGCTGCTTGCGGCGCGCCTGGTCGAGGAAGAGGTTGGTGGTGATGCGGTGCAGCCAGCCCTCGAAGGTGCCGGGGGTGTAGGTGTGCAGGGAGCGGAAGACGCGGACGAAGACCTCCTGGGTGAGGTCCTCGGCGTCGTGGCGGTCGCCGGTGAGGCGGTAGGCGAGGCGGTAGACGCGGTCGGAGTGCTCCTCGACGATCCGCTCCCAGGACAGGTCCTGGCCGTGCTCTTGGGCGTGGCCCTGCTGGCCCTTCTGGTCGGCCTGCTGGTGTGCCGCCTTCTCCGCCACCGCGCTCCCCCTCGACAGGTACCTGCCTCGCATGCTGGCTCCTCACGGTAGGGACGGCGGCTGAGAGGAGGCTGTGAGCACCCCACTCGTTCTCTGAGGGTCCCAACGGACGGCGAGCGGCCGGTGTTCCCGCGGTCCCGGACCACCTGCCGTGCGGCGTACGTCGTGACGCGGCGGGCTCGCGATAGGTTGAGCGCGTCCGTCCGCCCGAGGAGGCCGTCATCACCACGCCGATCAACGCGACCAGCTGGACCTACAGCGAGGAGTTCGTCGCCGAGGACGACGTGCTCGCCTCCGCGCGCGCCCGCGCCGAGGAGATGGGCGTCGTGCCGATCAGCCCCGGCGGCGGCGCGGCCCTGCGCTTCCTTGCCTCGGTGCTCGACGCCCGCGCGGTGGTCGAGATCGGCACCGGCACCGGGGTCTCCGGGCTGTGGATGCTGCGCGGCATGCGCGCCGACGGCGTCCTGACGACCGTCGACATCGAGGCCGAGCACCAGCGGCTGGCCCGCGAGGGCTACTCCGAGGCCGGCGTGCCCTCCCAGCGGGTCCGCACCATCGCCGGCGCCGCGCTCGACGTGCTGCCGCGCCTGACCGACGGCCACTACGACCTGGTCTTCTGCGACGGCGACAAGCGCGAGTACGCCGCCTACCTCTCCGAGGCCCTGCGCCTGCTGCGCCCCGGCGGCGTGGTGGCCTTCGACAACGCGCTGTGGCACGACCGCGTCGCCGACCCGAGCCGCCGCGACGAGGAGACCGTCGCCATCCGCGAGCTCAACCGCACCGTCGCCGAGCACGAGAGCCTGCTCAGCGTGCTGCTGCCCGTCGGCGACGGGCTGCTGGCTGCGAAGAAGGTCTGGGTCCCCGAGACCGACTGAGGGGCCCGAGCGGGGTTACTCCGCATTCCATTTCCTGCTTACTGCGCAGTAAGCAGGAAAGGGGATTCGTCGTAACCCGGTCCGGCCGGCCCTCAGCGCTCGCCGCGGGCGGTGGGCGTGAGGGCGTCCCAGCCCTCGGCGACGGCGACGAGCTCCCAGGGCTCGACGAGGACGGGCGGGGCACCGACGATGCGGGATCCAGGCGCGTCGGTCATGGTGGCCTCGAACTCCGCCTGGAACGCCTCGCGGTCGGCGAGCGTCGCGAAGACGTAGGTCCCCTCGAACCACTCCCCGCGCCGCATCCGCCACACCTTCTGGCGCAGCCCGGACATGCCGGTGAAGCGCGCGTGCGAGGTCGTCTCGACGTACGCCGCCAGGTCCTCGGCCACGGAGTCCGGCAGCCCCTCCAGGGACCACCGCACGCTGAGGCCGATCACGCGTCAGTCCCGATGCCGGCGAGCGGCTCGTCGGAGCCCAGCCAGGTCAGCAGCGCCCGTGCACCGAAGCCGGTCGGGCCCGCGGTCCACTCGAAGCTCTCCGAGGGCGAGTCGCCCACGGACGCGACGTCGAGGTGGGCCCACGGCACGTCACCGGTGAAGTGCTGCAGGAACAGCGCCGCGGTGATGGCGCCGGGACCACCGCCGGCGTTGTCGGCGTCGGCGACCTTGGAGGAGATGCGCTCCTCGTAGACCGAGGCCAGCGGGAAGCGCCACATCCGCTCGCCGGACCGGGTGCCGGCGTCGTTGATGGCGGAGGCCAGGCCCTCGTGGTCGGCGAAGAAGCCGCCGGTGCGCTGGCCCAGCGCGACCTTGATCGCCCCGGTCAGCGTCGCCACGTCGACCAGCGCCGCGGGGGCGAGCTCGGCGACGGCGTACGCGAGGGCGTCGGCCATGACCAGGCGTCCCTCGGCGTCGGTGTTGGTGACCTCGGTGGTGCGCCCGCCGTAGTGGCGCAGCACGTCACCGGGGCGCATCGAGGAGCCGGAGACGGCGTTCTCGGCGCAGGCCAGCAGGCCGACGACCTTGACCGGGCAGCCGACCGTCTCGAGGGCGGCCATCACCGAGAGCACCACGGCGGCGCCGGTCATGTCGCGCTTCATGGTGGTCATGCCCTCGGCCGGCTTGATGGACAGACCGCCGGTGTCGAAGGTGATGCCCTTGCCGACCAGCACGACCGTCGGCGTCCTCCGGTTGGCCTTGCGCGGGGTGTAGTCGAGGCGGACCAGGCGCGGCGGGGTCGCGGACCCCTGCCCGACGCCGATGATGCCGCCGAACCCCTCGGCCGCCAGCTGCTGCTCGTCCCACACGCGGTAGGCCAGCCCGGCCTCCTCGGCGACCAGGCGGGCCTGCTCGGCCAGCCAGGGCGGGTTCTTCAGGTTGGAGGGCACGGTCGCGAGCAGCCGCGCGCGCCACCCGGCACCACCGAGCGCGAGCCCGCGCTCGAGGGCGGGACGCCGGTCCTCGGCACAGCCGGTCAGGACGATCCGCGCCACCGGGGCGGACTCGGGGCGCTCCTGCGAGCGCCACGAGAAGGAGAAGGAGCCCAGCACCGCGCCCACGACGAAGGCCTCGAGGCCCGCGTCGTCGGTCAGCGACGCGATGGAGGTCGCGACGCTGCTGCGCCCAACGGTGGCGCGGGCCAGGGCGGCACCGGCGCGCCGCAGCGCGTCGGTCCCCTGGTCGCCGACACCGACGAGGAACACCCAGCGCAGGTCGGCGTTCGTCGGGCCGCCGAGCGGCACCGGGAACCGGACCACCTCACCGACCTTGCCGGTGGCCTTCTCGGCCTCCAGCAGCGCCAGCAGGTCGGCGCCGAGCTGCTCGGAGAGCTCCTCGGCGCCGGGCCCCAGGGCGGGGCCGGTGTCGTCGTCCCCCGGGAGCACGGGCACCGCGACGACCTCCACGCCGACGATGGCGTGGGGTGCGGCGTCGCTGAGCGCGAGCTCAGGGGGCGTGACCTGGGTGGGGAGGACGGGTGTGGAGGGCTCCATCGAGGAGGCGTCAGCCGACGACGGCCTTGAGGGCGTCGCCCAGGGCGCCGGCCTCCTCGGCGTTCAGCTCGACGACGAGACGACCGCCGCCCTCGAGGGGGACGCGCATGACGATGCCGCGCCCTTCCTTCGTGACCTCCAGCGGACCGTCGCCCGTCCGCGGCTTCATCGCCGCCATCGCGCACCTCTTCCCTCGTCGTGAAGCCCCGTGGGGCCTCATGGGCACCGGACACGTGCCTCCGGAAGCCCGGACCACGCGTGGATGACCATTATCCCCCACACCGACGGTGATCGGGAGCACAGGGGTCCTGCGACATGCGGCAGACTCGCGCCCATGACCAGCCAGACCCCCAGTGAGACCACCGGCCAGCTCACCTCCGGACCCGTCCTGCTCGACGTCTCCGACGGCGTCGCGACCATCACCCTCAACCGCCCCGAGGCCATGAACAGTCTCGACATCGCGACCAAGGAGATCCTCGTCGAGGTCGTGCGCCAGGTCTCCGAGGACCCCTCGGTGCGCTGCGTGGTGCTCACCGGCACCGGCCGTGCCTTCTGCACCGGCCAGGATCTCAAGGAGCACATCAACCTGCTCGAGACCGGTGGCAGCGACCAGCTCTTCACCACCGTCGAGAAGCACTACAACCCGATCGTCTCGACGATCATGGCGATGGACAAGCCGGTCATCGCCGCGGTCAACGGCGTCGCCGCCGGCGCCGGCGCGAGCCTGGCGATGGCCTGCGACCTGCGGGTCGTCGCCGACACGGCCGGCTTCAACCTGGCCTTCGCGGGCGTGGCGCTTTCGTGCGACACCGGCGCGAGCATCAGCCTGCCGCTGCTCGTGGGCCGCGCCAAGGCGATCGAGCTGCTCTACTTCCCGCGCACCGTGCCCGCGGCCGAGGCCCTCGAGATCGGCCTCGCGACGACCATCGTCTCCCCCGACGACCTGGCCGGCGAGGTCGCCACGCTGGCCGCCCGGCTCGCGGCCGGCCCCACGCGTGCCTACGGCGCGATGCGCCGCTCGGTGACGTACGCCGCCGGGCACGACACCGACGAGGCCCTGGAGTTCGAGCGGCAGATGATGAATTCCACCGGCGCCACCGACGACCACCGGGCGGCCGTCGCCGCCTTCGTGGCCAAGGAG
>LUMU01000536.1_pt1 | contig 13376 bp, 19 predicted proteins | sample 729751 | NCBI WGS metagenome assembly LUMU01 (sample SAMN03860300, study PRJNA289734) | marine metagenome | biome: seawater column; feature: ocean; material: water; isolation source: Red Sea water column Station 192 - depth 100m | place: Saudi Arabia: Red Sea | collected 2011-10-15 | depth 100 m
GGTTGATTCCATGAATATGGGTCCATCATCTTCGACGAACGATTCTTCTTCATTAAATACTTCCTCTTCTTCAGAAACCATAGGTAAGAACGTTGCGACAATTTCTTCTGATTCTTCATATATTTCCTCCATCATTGTTTCATCTGCAAACATAATCATTGGATCATCTTCAAAAGACATACCTTCATCTTCCATAAAAAACTCTTCATCCATCTCCATAAAAAATTCTTCTACAAATTCTTCTACAAATGTAAAAGTTTCCATTTCTGTTTTCATTTCAAATTGAGGCTCTTCATCAAAAGTAAAGTATTCTTCTTCAAAATAGAATTCTTCCATGTCATCAAAGACTTCTTCTTGTAAGTCTTCTAATGTATCTTCAACATCGTCTAAAGCTGTTGATGTTTCTGTATCTAATACAGTATTATCATAAGTCATTGTAAGTTTAGCACCTAAAAGATTCGGGCCGCCTCTGCTTGCAGTTCCCGTGTTATTATCCGTGCCACTCCAGGACCAGTCTACTTTATTAGAATTTGAATTGTTATATACAACTGTATCATTGTATTGACCACAAGCTGCAGATAATCCTGCTGAAGAATTAGTAGGATAGCCATTACAGTTTCCTTTAAAACCATCTATGTCTGTTCTTGTTTGGGTAGTAGTAGACAACACAGTACCACTTGAATCTTTTATTTTAATTGTAATTGTGTGAGAGTCTGTTGCTCCCGTATCTCCCTCACAGTTTCCTGCTTCGTGATCACAGTTTGCAACATCAATATAATTATTAAGAGTTATGCCATTATCTAACATCTCTTGAGTACGAGTATTATTAGTTAAAGCAATGTCGTTTTTAGATATTGTTGCAGTACCAGTAACTTCAAAATCACCCCCTACACTCCATTTATAGCCACAATTTGATTGAGAAGTAGGACATGTAACTGTAAATCCATTCATTGTAGCATTGTTAGATACATAACCAGAGCTACCAGGATTAATTTGATCTGTGGAACTAGAGTTCCAATCTATTCCATCTCCTGCATTGGGAAGTAAGTTACCTGTTGTTATTTCTTCTGCTGAAGTTGTAAGGGTTAATATTGTCAGCAAAACGGTCAATAGCAAAGTACGCATATATAATAACTCCTAACATTATTAATAATTCCATTATTTAGGTGACTCCCAATTTACTGGGTTTTTCTTTTTTTCTTTGATCTTTTTTTCTACTTGTTTATCAAATTCATTAAATTCTTTTGTCATCTTAGCTTCTTCCTTAAGTCTTTTCTTTTCTTCAAGAGCTATTTTTTTAGCTAATGCTTTTTCTTTTTTCTCTCTAGCCTTCATACGTTTTACATATATGTCATAATCTGGTCTTTCGTGATCGTATTTAGACCACAATGCTTTTGCCTCTTTGCCTATTTTACCATCTATAGGACACGGTGTTCCTGCTTGTATCATAGACTCAAACACGCGCTCATCTTGACAAAGAATAGCTACAGCTGCAACTTTCATACCAAAGTCATTAAGTATTCTTGCTAATTTTAATCTTTCACAATTTTTATCTATTACATGTTTACCGCCACTAACACCAAAACCAAATGTTTGTACTCCTGCAGATACACCAACAGCGCAAACATCTTGTGTCATAGAATTATAAGATGGTGCAGATGCTGAGGGTGGTGAAGATTTTATATCTGAGTTTGTAGTATTGTTTGTTGTAGTTGTAGATTCTGATCCAGATTGATATGTAGTTGTAGCAGTTGAGGTGTATCCACCTTCAATTGCTGTATTAGATCCGGATGTATTTGTCTGTGTAGATCCAGGATAAGCTGGTTTAATAAGTGTCAGTAAACAGATTAATATAATTAATATGCCTGTAAAATAATAATTCATACTTTTACCCATCGTATTTTATCTCGTTTTCAAAAGACATGTCTGTTGCATGATCTTTTTTATATTTGTAAACTCTCTTACATTTGCAATCATCACAAGTGCATAAATCTCCATCGTAATGATGACCATGTAAATTTTCACTACAATGGCAATTACAATGGCATTTTTTACACTTAGCCATTTACAGTTCCTCTACAAGAAGGACATTGTTTTTTATAAGTGTCCGGATGTTTTTCACAAACTATTTTTATTCCTGTTTCATCTTTTGGAAAATCCTCATATAATTCTACATGCGGATCTTTTTCTTCTTTTTGCCAACTAAAAAGCCAAGTGACAAATCTGTCCCATAAGTCTTTAATCATTTTTCTTCTCCTCAATTTCGTAGAAAAAATTGTCAGTGTCTTCTGTTTTCCATTGACCTGTATCTTCTACATTCCATTCGGAAGTTTGTACCTTCCAATCAGGGATTTCATCCTTCACAGTAAATGAAGGTATGTCCCATATTAATCTATTGTTTGGCTGTGCCGCATAGTTGCCGTCATCTAACGCAAGTATGTGTGCGCACTTATGTTCGTGCGGGATCTCTGAATGATCAGTGTCTATTATATTACTCTTGTCCGTCTAGAATATCAAAACTAGTAACACTAGGGTAGTAAGAAAAACAATTCCACAATTCCAATTCATCAAGTCTCCTGGTTGGAACAGCTTTCGGTTGAAAACCACGTTGAATAAAAGCCGATATGGGGAGACGATAAAAGACAGCACCGTTTTCCATGATGGCATGGAAAAGGATTGGCCTTCCTGTGATTGAGGCAATACCGAAGATAATACAGTCTTCAACTTCGCCATGATGTTTTTTAAGGTCATATAAATACTCCTTTTTTATTTGTGCGTATTGTACAGGAATATTTGCATTTAAGTAAGACATATTTTAACCTCATTTTATTTCACCCCAATTAGGACCATATTCATAGTCAACCTTGTTAGGAACTTCTAATTTAACAGCATTTTCCATGATCTCAATAATTTTATTTGCATTATCACTTACAGATATATCTAATTCATCATGAACTTGTATATGTGGTGTAATACCCTCTTTGTGTAAATCTATCATTGCCTTCTTTGTCATATCGGCAGCTGATCCTTGTATCAATCTATTCAAAGCTTTATATGTGTAAGCACGTTTGATCCCTGGTCCGTGTTCCAAGAGCGCTGCATCATGCGGCAATGCCTTATGGATTCCAAACTGATTAGGTTCCCACAAATGAAACCTACACAATCTTCCAAGTAAAGTTCTAACTTTACCAGATCCTTGTGCACGTTGCATGACATTGTCCATCAGTTGTTTTACAAATGGTACTCTGTTGTGGTACTGTCTAAACAAACCATCGGCTTTATCTTTACTGACACCTAACTCTGCTTGTAATTTATTTTTACCCATACCATAGAACAGACCAAGATTTATGGTCTTAGCCTGTGATCTAGGTATCTCTGCCATCTCTGCCACAATACTGTGAAAATCCGCATCACCATCGTGATACGCATCCAATACGTCGCCTGCTCCATACAGATTCTGTAAAGCTGCATAATGCACTACCAACCTAGGCTCTTGCTGAGAATAGTCAAATACACCCCATGTATGGCCCTCCTCGGGTATAAATAACGACCTAATAGCAGGTCCAAGTTCCTTGTTCCGTGCTGGTATTTGCTGTAAATTTGGGTTTGAATACGAGAATCTACCTGTTACTGTTCCGCCATTATCTGAGCGTAATTGGTTGATTTCAGCGTGTATTCTTCCTTTATGTGAATGCTTTATTATGGTATCAATAAATGTGGTATGGGCCTTATTAATTTCTCTGGCTCGGGCTATTTGTTTCACTAGTGGGTGGGGGTGATTCTGAAGAAAGTTTTTTGTAAATGATGGAGAATTTGTTTTTTCGGTTGAGTCATAAGGTAGGGACAGTTTTTGAAAAACTTGTGCTATCGACCTCGCTGCCCATATTTGAACATCTACTTGGGTTTCTGTTTTTACTTTTTGTAAGCATTCTTTTTCTTGTGCAATTAATCGTTGCTTTAATTGGTGAGCGGCTTCAACGTCTACACGAACTCCTAAAAAACGCATATCAACTAAGCAAGGAAAAAGTTTTGTTTCTAAATCAAAAATAGAATTTATATCTTGGTAATCAATTTCTTTTTTTAATTCTTTCCAAAGTTCTAAAGTTATCTCGGCATCTTTTTGTGCATAAGCGCCAACATAAATGGCAGGTAGTTTATACATTTCTGCCTTAGGGTCAACACCCCAATCTTTTGCAGCTTGATATAAATCTGTTTCATTTTTACTTTTTCCAGTGTATCTTTTAGAACAGTTGTTTAAGTCATAACGCATTTGATTCTCATCAACTAAAGCCGATGCAATCATCGTGTCTACAATTTTACCGTTAATACTTAAACCGAGTGCTCGAATCCAACACACGTCATACATGGCGTTATGAAATATTTTTGTAGCTGGTGTATTTAATACATCTTGAAACCATTTTAAAACTTTTTTACGATCCATGTTACCACCACCTTCGTGAGCAATAGGATAATAGCCTGACCAACCTGGAACAGCTACAGCAACACCTACAACATCTCCTTTACCCATCACTGATCCTGATCCCATCTTCATAAGTTCTGGATCTTTTGTTTCTAAATCAATTGCTATCTCTTTGTGCTTTGATAAGTTTGGAAATTCTTCTGGCGGCAGCCATTCTGTTTGTGGTTTAAAAATTGGTATTTGCATTACTTAAATATGCCCCATGAATTTTTCTTTTCTTTTTTTATCTCTTTCACTTCTTCAGGATAATCTCTATCAATCGCCATGTCAATATAATGTTTTGCTTTTAATAAATCTTCTTTTTGATTTTTCTGTTTATGCCTGCATAAATATTTTATTGCGTTTCCTTCTGCAAATGGAATGTTATTTCTGTTAATAAATTCTGATGGTTGAATAACCATAGATTTGTAGTGATCTCCGCCTACTTGCTTTTTATATATTTTGTCTTTCATTGGCATGCTCTTTAATTATTCTTTGAATATAAAGTTCTTTTCTTCTCTCTTTAACTTTTGGTCGTTGATTATAAGCTTTGTCCCATGCTTTACCTTTAAAACTTTGTCTCCATTTTTTTCTTGCTCGTTTTCTGCTTTCAGCGTAAGGATGTGTCATATTATATATCCTTTATTTGCTCTCTTTGGTTCTACTATATGTAAATTTTCTTTTGTTCTTGTTGCACCAACATAAAATAATCTATTTTCGTCATCTGGATTTCTCTCATACGTATTCATAGTCGTTTGTGTTAGATCCGTCAAGAGAACAACGTTCTGTGCTTCCCCACCTTTAGCTGCATGAATTGTTGACAATTCTATTCTTGGTTTTTTATTTAAAAATTCACCATTTGCTCTCATTTTTCTCAAATAATTTACTCTAGTTTGACCTGCATCATCAAAAGCTCTGTACCATTCATCACTTGTTTTTAAGTCATAATGTTTTTTTAAAGTATCTATGTCATACATGCCCTCTTTAGCCATACCCTTTATTTTTTGTTTACTAAAATTTTTATCAGTCATGTATTTAGATATTTTTTCTAATTGTTTAAAATTTAATGGTTGCAAACTTCCTTGGTTTGTTTTAGGTTGCCAATTTTTATCTATTCTATTTCTAATTCTATTAATTATACCCATCGCTAAACCATGAACTTTAGCTGGTATTCTAAATGACTGTGTTAATGGTAAATTTATCATTTGATTTTGTAGTGCAATAAAAGAATCTACATCAGCGCCGGCCCATTTAAATATAGCTTGGTCATCGTCTCCTGCAATAAATGTATCTTCTGTTTTATTCCAAATAGATTTTGCCATATCCCATTGCATCAATGACAGGTCCTGTGCTTCATCTATAAATACTACATCAAACTTTGGAGATTTATCTGACTTGGTAAACTCTGTAATCATGTCATTAAAATCTATCAAGTCATATTCTTTTTTATATCTTTTTAATTCATTATATATAATTCTTAACTTATCTAATTCTAAATCTTGTGTGTGCTCCATCCTATTGTACTGTTGTTCTGGAGTTATATTTCTAAGTTGTGCTAGTTGTATAATTTGTAAATATTCACTATCAGATGTAAATATACCGTGATCTTCTTGGTGTTCTGCATATGCTACAGGAAAACCTAATTTTTTTCCAAGATCCTTATAATGTCTTGGTTGCATAACTTGATCTTTTTTTAATCCTAATTTTCTAAATGCTAGTGAGTGTAGTGTTCTAAAATAGGGTAGGTCATCTTCTGACAAATTAAATTGTTTCATCGCTCTATCTCTTGCTTCGTGCGCAGCTTTTTGTGTAAAAGCAAAGTAACCAACTCTATCAGGATCTGTTTCTTTTAAATAACTATCTACTTTATTTAATAAAGTTGTAGTTTTTCCTGTGCCAGGTGGTCCCAATACAATAGTTTTCAAAACACATCCTTAGGCTTTAATTCTTTTTCGTTATAATCTTCTGTTCGTTTATCAAATTGTTTAACTACAAACACAGATATTCTTTCTTTACCAACTCTTTTTTCTTGGCAATTACATGTTTCTTTTAACATTTGTGCTGTTCGTTGATAATTTATATCCCATCTTTGTCTTATTAAAAATTGATTAAAAAATCTGTTGTATACGAAATGATGATAACCATCACTAGTCCACACACCACCTTTTTTAAGATCATTTATGTCTGATCCTATGTGTCTGTTTAAACAAAATTCTTCTAAATGATTTCTTAATTGATCGTGTGTTGTTACACCTTCTGGTGGTTCGACAGGTTCGTGGTTCTTCATCAATGGGTTTATAATCATATCCCAATCTTTTGGTTTTACTGTTGGTGGTTTAAAGTCTAATTGTTCCATACATGCTTCTTGGAATAAGCTTTGTTGTTTTAAAAATTTTACATTCTCCAAGTGTAGCCGTTCACCATCTACGTTTAAATAATAATATGGTTTTTCTAATTTAATTTTTTGTAAGTCAGTTAACGCAGGAAATACTATTTCTTCTCCTATTCCATACTTACGACTTTTACATAATTTTTTATCACATAAATTACACATAGGAGTGTCATTACATTTATACCCCCAATCTTTTTTATCATGTTGTCTTTTAATTATATCTACTTCTGATTCACTTAATGGATTTGCTGATGCTGCAATATTAAACATTGTAAGTCTACTCTTCCATTCTGATGGCCATTTCTTTTTGGCATATACTCCATAATGAAATATTGCATTGTTCCTACCACCCTCTGGTATTTTATTTATTGCCATAAGTTCTATACACGGTGGTGCATCTGAATATTCTGATTGTGGTCTTACAACTTTTAATTTTTGTAATTGATCTGGTGTTTGTTTATTTCTTTCATACAACTTAAAAAAGTCATCCATACTAGCAGCATTTCCATCTTCAAGAAAGGCATATCTTGTTGTATTGTCACTATTAAAATATGGTAAATTTAAAAAATTTCCTGTATCATCTTGCGATTTTAATTTAATTTGTTTAGGAAAAACTTCTGATCCTCCGTATCCTAAAACTGTTTTTATTTCTGTAAGTTTGTCTCTCATTCTTTCTGCTTCTACAGGTTCTGTTGTAAACAGAAAAACGTGTGCCCCACCACTCTTTGACCTACATACTATTAGTGGTAAATTTACTTGTTTAATTTTTTGTATTAATTTTGCATGATCAAATCCTGCATAAGAATCTATATCTACACAACCCCATTTACATTTATTGTCATCATTAATTGGAATAATTCCTAAACTTTGTGTGCCATTTAAATGCATGGTCCACAGTTCCGTGGTCACTGGTTGACGTACTACAAATGATTGTCCTTTTACCTTTACACCATTTTCTGTTGAAGAAGATACTTTAGTGCAACCATGAGCACGTTCTAATCCTTGAAATATGTTTTTAAAGTTTTCTACTGACATAAATTAAAAGTGGGCGTATCCACTCTCGCTTAGACGCCCACTACCTAGGATTCGGTTAGTACGGTGTACTAGAAGTTTCCTCTGATCCATGTTTAGCTTGAACTTCACCTTTACCTACTCGTTCAGCAAAGTTTTTAGCTATATCATAGACAGATTTATCAGTAACAGGACCAACTTTAGTTACATCCCATCCAAACCATGTTCCTTTGTCATTAGACATCTGAACAGTTTTTAGATTATAAATGTGGCTGTAAGTTGGCGGTGTAAATAATCCGTTCTTGCCCTGCATTTTAATTCCCATCATCATTGAGTTCCATTTTCTACTCACTTTTAATTGAGTAGCTTTCATAGAAATCAAAGCTGTGGTTGGACTGTCACCCATTAATATAACAAAATGGTTAGCAGTGTTCTCCAAGTAATTACCGTTTGGTAATCTATCCTTGTAAGATTTATCACGAGTAGTTGTACTCACAATATCACTGTCTGCCTCGTGAATTGCAACAGGTGCTCCTGTGCTTACTCCACGATCTGCCCACTCAATATATTGTCTTTTGTAAAAGACAGGTATAACATTTATATTGCTATACAACTCATTGGTAACAGTATTGATTATCTTGCCTGGCTCTGCGCCCTCGACATATTTTCCATGAGTCTTATTGACTTCTGGAGATAATTGTCCCAAAACTTTTAAGAATGGTAACGCAAGATCTTCTTGCGATATGTTTTGAGAACCTTTATTAGCATCAGCTTCAAATAAATTTGCAGATAATGCTCCTTCTTTTTTCGTTGCTACTTGGTTCATGTTTATTTGCTCCTTTTTATTGTAGTCTTATTTCCAACAAACACGTTGAAAATTTCCGTTGGCATTTCTTTTCCTGCCTCTATACGCTCACGGACTAACGCTTTAAGAGTCATGGGCTCAACCTTCAACTTTTGTGTCGGTTGGTACCCACGCTCTTGTGCAAGGTTGGCATAATCAGCCGCCTTGTTTTCTTCGTTACGACCAAAAGATACGGATATCTCATTTTTGATTATATCTCCTAGTCCATTGTTACGAAGCCATTTAAAAGCCGCCTCTTTATTTGCTGCAGTAATTGTAGCGCTGTAATGCGGCTTAACATCTACAGAAGACCCATCCATAAGTTTTAAATGAGATAAACCCATTTCACTCATCATAGTTGGAATAACTTCTCCAGATAAATGTTCTAATTGTTTTTTTGTATTCTTAATATTTTCTTCTTGTAATTCAAGTCTAGTTTGTAGTGACTCTAGTTTTTCTACTTGATCTGCAAGTGACTGAATATTATCAGTCTTTTTCATTGTGTCTTGTTGGTCTTTTTCAAAATCAATCATCAATTTCTCCTTTCTCGTATAAATTAATTTCAATAGGATAATATTTTCTTTCTTGTTTATCCCATTTTAATAGATTGTATTTGCCATTTGTAATATCAGAAACTATAGAGCATGCAACACCTATAATTGCAGGGTCACCTGTTAATAATAAATAATCTCCTTCTTTAAAATCTTTTAAAGCTTTTTTTAATTTAAAAACTAAAGGACCTGGAGAAAATATTATTTGCGAAAATTCTGGCAATAAAAATTTAAATTGACCATAATGAGATGCACCCATAATGTTAATTTTAGGATTGCCTGATTGTGTTCCTGAAATTTCTTGTATGACATAAACTATATTTTCTTTCATGCTTGACAATATAGGTGTTTAACATTATATTGTCAACTAGAAAGAAGAAAATTATGAACTATAAATTTAAAATGAAACCTTACAAGCATCAATTGACTGCTTTAGAAAAGTCATGGAATAGAGAAACCTATGCGTATTTTATGGAAATGGGCACAGGTAAAACAAAAGTATTAATAGATAATGCCGCTATGCTTTATGATAAAGGTAAAATAGATGGTCTTTTAATAGTTGCACCAAAAGGTGTAATAGGCACTTGGTATAACCAAGAACTTCCTGCTCATTTACCTAATCATATAGAAAATGTGACAGTATTATGGCAAGCAAATATAAACAAGAAACAACAAGAAAAATTAGATACTTTGTTTGAAATAGAAACGGCTTTACATATTTTAATTATGAATGTTGAGGCTTTGTCTACAGAAAAAGGATACAATTATGCATATAAATTTTTAAATGCTCATAAACCATTAATGGCTATAGATGAGTCTACTACAATAAAAAATCCTAACGCTAAAAGAACTAAGAATATAATTAAATTATCTAGTATTGCTAAATATAAACGTATTATGACAGGATCTCCTGTAACTAAAAATCCGTTAGATTTATATAGTCAGTGTGAATTTTTAAGTCCGTGGTTATTGGACTATACGTCATATTATGCATTTAGAAATAGATATGCAGAAATGAAAACTATGCATGTACATGGTAGGTCAATACAAGTAGTAGATAAATTTAAAAACTTAAGTGAGTTATCTGACACTCTTAAAAATTTTTCTTATCGTGTATTAAAAGAAGATTGCCTAGATTTACCGGATAAAATTTATATGAAAAGAAATATAACATTGACTCCAGATCAGTTTAAAATTTATAAACAAATGAAAGATCAAGCAATAGCAATGTTAAATGGTAAGGTGACTAGCACTGTAAATGTGTTAACACAGTTAATGAGACTACAACAAATTACTTGTGGTCATTTTACTGCTGATGATGGCTCTACTCAACCTATAAAAAATAATAGAATAACAGAATTAATGGATGTTTTAGAGGATTAACGCCACAAGAAGAAAGACAGCCTAATATTAAGAAATTTCAAGACGACCCTAGGTGTCGGTTTATCGTTGGAACGCCTTCTACGGGCGGCTATGGCATTACTTTGACGGCTGCAAACACCGTAATTTACTATTCTAACGGATATGACCTAGAAAAGCGTCTACAGTCAGAGGACCGTGCACACAGAATAGGACAGAAAAAACCAGTAACTTATGTGGATTTAATTTGTGATGATACTGTAGATGAAAAGATAGTTAAAGCTTTACGTAAGAAGATAGATATAGCATCTGAAGTATTAGGAGAAGAACTTAAATCATGGATTTAGTAGGACTATACGCGTAGCGCGCCAAAATTTTTAATTTGTTACTTTGCCACCAGACCATTTCATCTCAGGTAGTCCGTTCTCGTAGCTTTTCCCATCGTAAGTCAAAACTTGTTTTCTGTTAGCGCCAGCTTCATTGTAAGACACGTGGACCCAGCCACCTGCGGGGTCGTCTTTTTTGTAGAACTCAAGGATCAATTGATCGAAGTCACAATTATTTTGAATCCAATAAGCTGTTTTAATATTAGGCACGCCTGCTATTTCAAAATCAACCGCTTGGCCCTTAGCATGTTGCGACGTTTTTTTGCTGCCGATCGCTTCACATAACGCTTCGGATCTGTAGCCAGAGGTAACAGTAATGGGTTTATCAAAGTGCGCACGAACCGGTTCCAATATTTCATAGCATACGTTCTCCAAGTTTTTAATATCACCTGCTCCTGGTGAGTTGTCAATGCCTTTTCTAGTTGCGGTCATTGATTTAGTCATTTCTTCTAATTTAAAATGTTTTGATAATTGCATGATTTCCTACCTTATAATTAAAGTAAATATAACATATGCCATACCTGTAATCAAGGCCCCTACAGACACTAATAAAATGCTTTCTATCCTGTTTATTTGTTGTTCTAATTTATGTATTTTGTCGTAAGTTTGTTTTTGCATAATTCTGCATAACTTTTCGTGTGATTCAATTTTTTGTAATGCGTTATCTTTTTTCATAATTATTCTAAGATTATTGCCTTAATAGATTTTTCGCCCATATATATTTCGGTTTTTGCTTTACCCTTCCAACATTTATAAGATACAGTTTCACTATACTGTCTCTCCGCTTCACGTTTCCCGCGTAAGCATTGGGCCATTGAGTCTTGAATACGATGTTCCTTAATTTCTCCGTTTACGAACATTAATAATCCTATCACCGCTTCGATCATTAGTGTGTACTCCCATTTCCGTTTTTATAATGTATTTCTCTACTTGCGTCTTTTAATTTTTCAATATCTTCTAAAACTTTGTCCATTTGTTTTCTTAAAAATTCTATGTTGACTTTGTTTAAAGCCATAGAGTCTATATGTTTGTTTAACTTATCAGTGGTCTTATATAAATCCTCGATCATCATAAATTGTTCGGAATCTGCCGGAAGTGAACCAAGTTGACCCCGAGGCCATTTAATTCTAAACTCTGTGTTCTCAGTTAAATCTTTTTCCATCAACTCTAGCGTTGTAGAAATTTTATTTTGGGTCTCAATAATTCCGAAGTATGCCCAGGTGCCGATCGCAACCATCGCGATCAAGCTGGCAACCGTTTTCATCGGCATTTGCACTGCTGCTTCTTCAGATATTTTTAAAGGTTTACTCATTATGTTCTCCTAGCAATTACTTGCTCACTCGGTGATAGTAATGCACTCTCCGTCCTTGTCAAGCCTGTTACTGGACTTTTTTGTAAGCTTGGAAGTGATGTCATTTGTCTATTTGGCATTGATGTAGCCGGTAATGGTGGTGTTTCTATTCTTTGACTAGTATCTGCAACTGGTTGATCTATTTCTGCTGCACCTGCTGGTGGTATTATTGCATCTGTTATTTTATTAAATATAGATGTTTCATCTTCTTCCGGTTGTTCAACTTTTAAAGATTTTTTTCTATATTTTCTCATAACTCTATTAAAATCTTTTCTTGGGTAAAAGAAATCTTTATTAATAATTTCATTTGGGTATGCTTTTTTAAGATCTCTAAGTCTTTTTTGCATTAAAGATTCTGATACTTTAAATGGCGTAAACTTACCTCTAAACAAAGTATTAATTTCTCTATTACTAAAACCTCTACGTTTCATAAGTTTTCTTATATCTTGTTTTGTTAAACCTAATGCAGATCCATCTTTTAATACGTTATAAAACTCTTGTTGCACTTTAAACATTTCTTCTTGTATGGCTTCAAATTCTTTAACATACTCATCACCACCTCTATCAACTGCGTTTTCTAAATTATAAAAATTTTCTGCTTTAGTTACAGATAATTTTTTTCTTCTAAAATCAGTCATTTTGTAGTTAAAACTTCTTGGCACATCAACGTTTATAATTCTAATACCAGAAAATAATGCTAGTGCTTCATCTCTTAAACTTAATGGTTGTCCACCAGGTTTTAAATCGTTATCTATAGCACCAACTATTTTTTTACCTGTTGTTGCAATACCTGGTTCTATACCTTCTGCAAAATGTGCAAAACTTTTATACATTTTATCTCCAATAGAATCTGTATCTTCAGAATAAACAGCGCCACCTGCTTTTTTCTGCCCACCTCTACCAAAAAATCCTCTTGGTAATACGTCAATAATTCTTTCATAACCTAATGGCTCAGATACAAATGAACTAAATATTTCACCACCTGCTTCTGCAAAAGCTTTCATTGTCATATCATCCCAATCT
>LUMU01000762.1_pt1 | contig 13318 bp, 12 predicted proteins | sample 729751 | NCBI WGS metagenome assembly LUMU01 (sample SAMN03860300, study PRJNA289734) | marine metagenome | biome: seawater column; feature: ocean; material: water; isolation source: Red Sea water column Station 192 - depth 100m | place: Saudi Arabia: Red Sea | collected 2011-10-15 | depth 100 m
GCCTTTAGCCGTCTAGCTGGAAAAACAATTTTTTCCGCTCAAGAAGAAATTGTTTTGATGCTCAGGGAAACAGAGGAATTAATTGGAGAACCTGAACCTATTACACACCCAGTGAAATTTTTTGAAAAGGGTGATAAACCACTCGAAATTGTCACATCACGTCAGTGGTACATACGAAATGGTGGTCGTGATCAGAACCTAGCTAATGCACTCGTTGGCAGAGGCGATGAAATGGACTGGCACCCAAACTATATGCAGACCAGATTCACTAACTGGATTGAAGGACTTAACGGCGACTGGTTGATTAGCAGACAACGTTTTTTTGGTGTGCCGATACCGCTGTGGTATCCAATCAACGAAAATGGTGAAACTCTTTGGGATGAACCAATTACACCCAATGAACAAATACTTCCAATAGATCCGACTTCAGATTCACCAACAGGATTCTCTGAGGATCAAAGAGGAAAACCACTTGGTTTTATAGGAGATCCAGATGTTATGGATACCTGGGCTACCTCATCTTTAACTCCACAAATTGCTTGTGGCTGGGAAGAAGACGAAGATTTGTTTCAACGGACCTATCCAATGGACATGCGTCCTCAGGCTCATGACATTATAAGAACTTGGCTTTTCTCAACTGTAGTTAGATCACACTTTGAAGCTAATTCAGCCCCCTGGGCTAACTGCACGCTAAGCGGATGGGTTCTTGATCCTGACCGTAAAAAAATGTCCAAATCAAAAGGCAATGTAGTCACCCCAATAGGTCTACTAGAGGAATACGGTTCAGACGCAGTGCGTTACTGGGCCGCAAATGGAAGACCCGGAACAGATACAGCATTTGATGACGGTCAAATGAAAATTGGCAGGAAATTGGCAATTAAAATTCTTAATGCAAGCAAATTTGTTTTGGGCTTTTCAGGATCTGATGATGCCCCTCTTTCGATAGACAATAATCTGATAAACCCCCCTTTGGACTGTTCAATGCTTACGAGCCTGTCTGCTTTGGTAAACGACACCACTGATGCTTTTGACAATTTCGACTATGCGCGTGCATTGGAGAAAACCGAGTCTTGGTTTTGGGATTTTACAGACAATCATTTAGAACTTGTAAAAGTACGGGCCTATAACGCAGAGGGAGAAGCATCAGCTTCAGCTCAACATGCACTGCGTTTGGCACTAGAAACATTGCTTAAACTTTTCGCTCCCTTTCTTCCTTTTGTTACCGAAGAAGTCTGGTCATGGTGGAAAGAGGGATCAGTGCACGAACAAGAATGGCCTTCAAGTAAAAGATTGCTCGAATTTTCCGGTTCTACCGGAGAAAAAGAAATCACTATGGTGGCTGCACAAACAATATCTGAAATTCGCAAGAAAAAAACTGAAGCAAAATGCTCGCTAGCAACACCAGTCAAGAATTGTACGGTAATTGACACACCGGAAAGACTCGACCTTCTTCGTCTGGCTTTAGATGATGTTTCCGCTGCTGCTAAAGCAGAGAATGTAAGTCTTGTCGAAGGGGAAAAATTTGAAGTTGAAGTTTTATTTGCAGAAGTAGAAAATGATTGAAATGTCTGCTCTACCAAATTTTGAACAATTAGTTGTTTCTTGTGATGGAAGAACAGCGCATATGCAACTGAACAGGCCGGAACGTCTAAACGCCTTATCCGCTACTCTTATGAAAGAAATAATTGAAGCTGCTGACTGGTTCGACCAACAACCTGATTTACGGGTTGTAGTTATTAGCGGAGCAGGTAAATCATTCTGTGCCGGCTTCGATATTGATGCTTTCGGAGACAACAACCAAAGCTCACAAGGAAAAGCAGCAGGTAAAAAACCTGCTGACTTGGGTCGACTTATGGCAGATTCGATCGAGAAGATGTCTGCTGTGGCAATTGCACGTCTTCATGGTCATGTTGTAGGCGGTGGTGTGGTGCTCGCTGCAGCTTGTGATCTTAGAATTGCTTCCGCTGATACGATTTTTTCGATCCCAGAAGTTGACTTGGGAATTCCTTTGGCTTGGGGTGGAATTCCAAGGCTGGTGAGAGAAATCGGCCCTACTCTAACTAAGGAATTAGTTATGACTTGTAGACCATTTGATGCTGAAGAGGCCCACAAAACAGGTTTTGTAAATAAAGTTGTAACCAGTGATGAAATTGACACTTCAGTAAATGCGTTAGCGTCAGCAATAGCATCTAAATCCAAAGTTGCTATTCTCTCAACAAAAGCACATGTGAATGCAGTCACTTCTCAAATGGTAGGAATAGCCAGATCATGGGCAGACGCAGATGGTTTAGAAGTCGCAATGGCCGACCCAGAGTCACAAAAAGCACAAGCTGCCTACTTAGCTGAAATTAAGAAAAAAAAGTCTGACTCATAACTTTTTAACATCAATTGCTATCCCAAATTATTTCATGCAGGTCTATGAAGAACTCCGTTAATAAAGGATATTTTTATGGTTCCTTCTTCTGGGTCTAGAACTTCACCATCACCATCGATAATCATGCTAAATCCACCTTCGGTGTGAGGCTGGAATATTAAAGTAACCGAACTATTGTGTTTCAGGTTGCTAAGGGTGCCTTGCCCCGGTGCGCAAATGAGAAAATCCTCTTTAGAGAGGATCGATGAATTCACAACTTTTATTTTGAAGTCTGCATCGACTGTGACCACAAATGCAGAATTGCCGTATTCGTCAAGACGTTTTTCTATGTCCTCACTTGTGACTTTAACACTCATATCAAAAGCATAATTTATATTTATATATAATTAAGTTGTATTTGCAAGTTTTTTTAGTATTTTTTATTGTATGTACAAGTTTAAGATAGGTGAAGCAGCACAATTACTTGGCGTTAGTACTGACACTGTAAGACGCTGGGCTGACTCAGGTCGTCTTTTGACAGAACGAACTGAAGGTGGACATCGACTCATTGATGGAACAGACCTTGCAAAACTGGCTCAGGAATTTTCAGACTCCAATGAACAGGACGGAGCTACACTTTCAGCTCGAAATCGCTTTACTGGCCTAATCACTCGTGTTGTCGCTGATGGGGTTATGGCTCAAGTGGAGATGCAAGCGGGACCGCATCGCGTTGTTTCTTTAATTTCTGCTGAAGCTGCTGAAGAACTTGGCTTAAAACCAGGCGCTCTAGCAGTAGCTGCTGTAAAGGCAACCAATGTGGTTATTGAACGTCCTCAATAACTCGAACAAGTTTCTGCTAGCTCTTGGATTTTCTCTATTTGGTTTTTCAGGATGCAGCAATCATGAGCAAGAAATAACTGTTTATGCAGCGTCTTCTCTGACTGAAGTGGTTTCGGAGATGGTTGAACAATATGAAAAGGTTTCAAACGTGAAAGCAATAACAATTTTTGGTGGCTCAAATCATCTTGCTGCACAACTTAGAGATGGGGCATCTGTAGATGTTTTCATTACGGCTGATTTTGAACTTCTCGACGGTTTGGGCTTTAACAACTTTCTGAAAGATTTCACTCAAAACTCGTTGGTTGTTGTAAAGCCTCGTGATTTTACTGATAAGAGTTTTGGTCCGAAAGACTTACAACTCTGACATCGCAGGTGCAACCAATTGGTGAGCCATTGGTGTGCCTTGCGGTGATACTACAAGATCACGATTTGGAATTGTAAATGCAGATACATACGAATTAAATGTCAAAGGAGTTTTAGCTCGTGTCGCTGCATCAGAAGTAGATCTAGGAATAGTTTACGAAACTGACCTTAAAAACGAACCAAAAGTAGTTGAGGCATGGCCTCAAGAAAAGATCTGTCCCTGCGTGTCTTATACTTTGGCTTCAAAAGGAAAAAAGGGAGATGATTTTTCTGATTTTTTGAGTTCCGAAACAGCTAAAGAAATTTTCTCTGAACATGGTTTTTCCCATGAATAGGCTCCCTAAAACGATTGAGTTAGTTGCACTTATTGCAATTCTCTTTCTTTTGTCTCCCCTTGTGGGACTGCTGCAAAGAATGCCTTGGTCTGGCTTGACGGATCTTCTGGGAAGCGAAGTTGTTTTAGATGCTTTCTTTCTGTCACTGCTTGTGAGTTTTTCAGCCACTCTGATAGTGCTTGCATTAGGCACTCCGATTGCATGGTTTTTGGCTAGGGCGAGATTTCCTTTTTTGAAACTTCTTCGTGCAGTGGTATTACTACCAATGGTTCTTCCACCAGTAGTAGGGGGAACTGCTTTGCTGTTCGCTTTTGGAAGACAGGGTTTTTTGGGTAAATGGCTCGATAATTGGTTCGGTGTAACTCTCCCATTCAGTACAACCGGGTCTGTGTTAGCGGCGGTTTTTGTTTCAATGCCCTTTTTTGTGGTTGCCGTTGAATCTGCTTTTCGTTCAATCAATGAAGACTTTGAACAGGTAGCAGAAACACTGGGAGCTTCCCCTTCAAAGATCTTTTTGAGAATAACAATGCCTCGGATTCTCCCTTCAATAATTGCGGGACTTGCTCTCTCTTGGGCTAGGGCACTTGGTGAGTTTGGGGCAACAATAACTTTTGCAGGAAACTTGCCGGGTGAAACTCAGACATTGCCTCTGGCTGTTTTTCTTGCACTGGAAACTAAACCCGAAGCTGCTTTAGCTCTCAGTTTGGTGATGATAGTAACTTCGCTAGCAATTCTTATTCCGTTCCGCGATCAATGGTTGCCGGGTAAATAACAATGCTTTATTTGAACGGGTCTTTGAAGCACGAGCACTTTAGTTTGAAAGTGAACTTTGAAGTCGCGCGAAATAAAACAGTGAGCATCCTTGGACCCAACGGCTCAGGCAAATCGACGTTGTTAAAAATAATAAATGGTTTAGAGAAACTAACTTCAGGTGAATTGAAAATAGACACAAAAGTGATGGACTCAGGAAAGACTTTTGTTGAACCGCGTCATAGGAATGTCGGCTGGGTTCCTCAAAACCAGGTGCTATTTAATCATTTAACTGTGAAACAGAATGTCGAGTTCAGCCCTAGGTCTTCTAAAGAAAAAGCAAGTGAATTAATTGACTTATTCGAATTAACACATCTGCAGGAACGAAAAGCAGGTAGCTGCTCTGGAGGTGAATCACAACGGGTAGCGATTGCCCGAGCTATTGCATCGAAACCTAAAATACTTTTGCTCGACGAACCTTCAACAGGTCTTGATGAAAAGAGTAAAACAATTATTCACCGTTACTTGAAAACACAAAGAGAAATTACAACTTTACTAGTCACACACGATCCCCTTGAAGCAGCTTCCTTATCTGAACATTTACTTATTTTAGAAAATGGTCTGATAACCCAATCAGGGAGTCCCAATGAAGTGAAGAGTTTCCCTGCAACGGCCTATTCTGCTTCTCTTGTCGAACTAAACTTCGTCACCGCTTCAGCAGATGGACTCTTAGCCACAACCGAAAAAGGAGTAGAGCTGATTTTAAGCGAACCATTTAAAGGTCTTGTAAATATAGTTATACCGCCAAAAGCCATTGCTCTTTACAGAGAAAAACCTGCAGGTAGCCCCAGAAACGTTCTACAAGCAGAGATATTGGAAATAAACCCTATTGGTCAGAACGTACGAGTGAATTTGGAAGGTGGAATAAACTTCATGGCTGAAATTACCCAGAATGCTTTTCAGACTCTCAAACTCCGCGCTGGTGACACAGTTTGGGCAGCATTTAAGGCAACAGAGCTTATAACCACTATGGAGTGATATTTATATTAAATACAGCTATACATTGGGTAAAAATAAGAAAGGCATTGAATGAAACTGGGACTGATTTGGGGGTATTGGTCAGCCCAACCTCCTAAAGACTGGGTTGAACTTACACAGGAAGCTGAAAAATTAGGCGTGGACACTGTGTGGACCTCGGAATCTTGGGGTTCCGACGCTTTTTCTCCTTTAGCCCATTTAGCTGCTGTAACTGACAAGATTCGCTTAGGTACAAGCGTTGTTCAAATTGCAGCTCGCACACCTACCGCTTGTGCGATGCACGCTGTAACTCTAGACCACCTCTCTTCAGGTCGATTAATTCTCGGGATAGGAGTATCGGGTCCTCAAGTGGTGGAAGGGTGGTACGGACAGCCCTTTAAACGTCCCTTAGCTCGAACTCGTGAGTATGTTGAAATACTGAGAACTGCCTTTGAGCGCGAGGACTACCTTTCCTATGAAGGTGAGTTCTTTCAGCACCCCTACAGGGGGCCGGATTCAACCGATCTTGGAAAACCTCTCAAAATCATGACGCATCCGCTTCGAACAGAAATACCTATTTTCATTGGTGCTGAGGGGCCAAAAAATGTAGCCCAGACTTGTGAAATAGCTGATGGCTGGTTGCCGCTCTACTATTCCCCTTACCGTCAGGAGGTTTACAGTGACGTTATTTCGAATCGAAAAGAAACCTTTGAAATACCACTAAATATGATTGTTAATGTCACAGATGATATCGAATCAGGTTTGCTACCCATAAAAATGAGCATCGCCCTCTATATAGGTGGTATGGGCGCAAAAGGTAAGAACTTTCATACTGAATTAATGTCTCGTATGGGATTCGAAAATGAAGCAAAAAAAATACAGAATTTATTCCTAGAAGGCAAGCGTGAAGAAGCAATTGCAGCTGTTCCCAGTGATTTTTGCGATGAAATCAGTCTTGTCGGACCAGCTGATCGAATCCGTGATCGTCTTCAAGCTTTCGAAGATAGCCCTATAACCATGTTAAATATCGCCGCACGTACATCCCATGAATTGCGTGAAGTCTCGGAAATCATTCTTGGCTAGTTAAAGCAAAATTGCTTTCGACTATTCCATTTCGGAAAGTTGAAAGTATTATTCGCTGATGTCTAGGAATTTTCGATGACTCTTATCAGAGCGGCTGTTTGCCATGAACCAAATTCAGACTTAACTATTGAAGAAATTGAATTGGCGTCTCCAGAACTAGACGAAGTTCGTGTAACTGTCGATGCTTGCGCAATATGCCACTCTGATATCACTTACATTGATGGAGGTTGGGCAATTGAATATCCCGTTGTTTTAGGACATGAAATCTCCGGAAAAGTAGCAGAAATAGGTCCCCACACCTGTCTCTTATACCGGTAGTCGTTTCTCTTATTCGAACCTGTGGGCTTTGTTTAGCTTGCGAAAGAGGTCATGACGTTGCTTGCACGGGAAAACTGAGACTACACGAGACAAGTCCGATAACAACAAAAGCAGGCGAACAAATTACACATGGTCTTAATGCTGCAGGGTTTGCAGAAGAAATAGTAGTTCATGTTTCACAATGTGTGCCTGTACCTGAAGACTTGCCCAGTACGTTTGCAGCTCTTTTGGGTTGCGGCGTTATGACGGGACTGGGTTCAGTATTTAATACTGCAAAAGTTGGGCCAGATGATGTCACTGTAGTCGTAGGCTGTGGCGGTGTTGGTCTAGCAGCTATACAAGGCGCAAAAATCTCTGGAGCTAAGTTTGTAATTGCAGTAGACCCATTAGAAAATAAGAGGCATCTAGCTCTCCAATTTGGTGCAACGCATGCATTAGACCCAACAGAAGATTTGGAAAAAATGATCCAAAGTATAAATGACGGTCGACTCGCTGATTTTACTTTCGTTACAACAGCAGCGCCTGAAGCTGTTTCAATGTCAATGAAACTTTTAGCCCCTATGGGCTCCCTCGTGCTTGTAGGCATGCCTGAAGATGGAATTATGTCGGAATTTGATCCGGGTCTGATTGCAGCTAGAAACCAACAGATTCTTGGATCGAAAATGGGTACGTCTCGCCCACATTTTGACATTCCATCAATGGTCAAGTTATGGACCGAAGGAAAACTCAATCTTGAAAAAATGGTCTCGAGTGTTTATGCGTTAGATGAAATAAATGAAGCGATTCAAGAAATGCGTAGCGGATCGACAATACGTGCTGTTGTATGTCCTAACTCCACGAAAAAGGATCCAAAGTGAAAGTAACCGAAGTTGAAACATTTGTAGTAGCAAATCCTCCGCCACGTCATGGAGGTCGTTACTTTATTTTCGTAAAGTTGACAACTGACAGTGGCATTTCCGGAATTGGTGAAGCCTACTCTGCTACTTTCAATCCTCATCTCATTGCAAAAATGATTGAGGACACTGCAGATCGATTTCTTATCGGAGAAAACCCTTTCCATGTTGAAACTTTTTGGCGTCGCTCTTATGGAGTGGGTTATGCGCTTCGCCCGGACCCTACTTTATGTGGAGTTATTAGTTCTCTCGAAATGGCCTGCTGGGATTTAATCGGGAAAGAATGTAATAAACCCGTTTATGAGCTTTTAGGAGGTCGTGTTCACGAAGGGTTACGTGCATACACATATCTTTATCCTCCCGATGGAGAAGATACATATAATCCTTCCACGGAAAAAAATATCTATAATGATCCCTCTTTAGCTGCTGAAGCAGCTGCTTCTGCAATCCAAAAAGGTTTTACTGCAGTAAAATTTGACCCTGCTAGTTCATATTCAGTTTTTGACGGTCGTCAACCCACTCCGAGTGAATTGGAGTTTTGTGAATCAATGGTTGGAGCACTTCGGGAAACTCTTGGCACTAGTGCTGACATCTTGTTTGGCACTCATGGTCAATTCACCCCATCAGGAGCTCTAAGACTTGCGAGAGTTCTGGAAAAATACGATCCTCTGTGGTTCGAAGAACCTGTTCCTCCTGATGATGTCGAAGGAATGGCTCGAGTTGCTGCTGGAACTTCGATTCCGGTTGCGGCCGGAGAAAGACTAACAACAGTTGGCGAATTTGCAAGACTTCTAGAATATGGTGCGGCTTCAATAATCCAACCCAATCTCGGTCGTTGCGGGGGTATTTTACAAGGTAAAAAAATTGCTTCCGTTGCAGAAGTTAAACAGGCTGTGCTAGCTCCACACTGCTACTGCGGTCCTGTAGTAGCTGCTGCAAATATTCAATTGGCTACCTGCACACCAAATTTTTTAATTTTAGAGTCGATCGAAGATTATAGCTAAAGCAAATCCTTGGAATGGAGAAGAACTTCAACTAACCCCACTTTACGATCCTCCTTCAGGCAGAGAAGGATTTGAAAAGTAATGGTATTCGAACAGTTTTTGGAGGAACTTTATGTCTAATGAGCGTAGACGTGGAGGTAGAAACGAGCGAAGAAATCAAGCTTTACAAAAAATAGAACAACCTCCATCATTCCAACCAAAGCACAGATTCGAACCTTTAAGAGCCGTTTCTGACGATGAGTTAGAATCTATTCATAATGCATCACTCAAAGTTCTTTCAGAAACTGGAATAGCTTTTCTTGATGAGACTGCATGTCGGCAACTAGCAGATGCAGGAGCGTCTGTCGATGATCAGCAAGTGAGATTTGATCCTGAAATGGTAATGGAGCTGATTTCAACTGCCCCAAGCGAATTCAAAATGCATTGAATTTCACCTCAAAGAGATTTCATTATGGGTGGTAAGTGGATTACTTACACAGCAGTGGCCAGTCCTCCTTTCGTAACTGGCTTAGGAAAAGACCGTCGTGATGGCAATCGTGAGGATTTTCGCAACCTCATCAAATTAACTCAAATGCTTAACTGCTTGCACACAACTGCTGGTTATCCAGTAGAACCAACTGACATACATGCTTCAGTTAGGCATCTATACGCGACTCATGATGCTGTAACTCTTTCTGATAAACCACCATTCGTTTACAGTCTCGGGAGACAAAGAAACATTGACGGAATGGAAATCACTCGGATAGCAAGAGGTGTCGACCACGATACTTTCAACTCAGAACCTTCAATTTTTTCAGTTATTAATGCAAGCACTCCGTTGCGATACGACACAGTAATGCTTCATGGAATTCAAGAAATGTCTGCACGAAATCAAGTTATTTGCATAACTCCCTTTACTTTGGCAGGAGCTATGGCTCCAATAACTGTTGCAGGAGCGCTCGTTTTACAAAATGCTGAAGCTTTAGCTGGGATTGCCTACACTCAATTAGTTAATCCAGGGCCTCCTGTTATTTACGGGGGATTCACCTCAAATGTCGACATGCAGTCTGGAGCACCAGCATTTGGAACACCTGAATACTGGAAGGCATGTCTTATCGGAGGTCAACTTGCCAGACGATACGGAGTCCCTTACCGATCATCTAATGTAAACGCATCAAATAGCGTAGATGCACAATCAATGTACGAAAGCGTTATTTCGATTTGGGGCGCAATTATGGGAGGCGTCAATCTTCTACTGCATGGGGCGGGTTGGTTAGAAGGCGGTCTTCTGGCTTCCTACGAAAAAATGGTTATAGACGCAGATGTTCTTAACATGGTCAATTCTATGCTTGAACCTATTACCGTCGATGACGCAACCCTAGCTATAGAGGCAATTGCCGAAGTAGGACCCGGAGGTCACTTTTTCGGAACTGAACACACCCAAAAGCGTTTCAAAACAGAACATTTTCGCCCAATGGTGTCTGATTGGAGAAATTATGAATCGTGGGATGAAAGCGGTCGTTTAGAAGCCCACCAAAGGGCCCAAAAGATTGCAGGACGACTAATTGAAGCACATGAAGAACCGCCCATGGATATAAATATCCGTCACGAACTAGATGAATATCTTGAAAGAAGAGTCGCCGAAGGTGGAGTTCCAACCGACTACTAGGAAAGGAAACACATTGAAAGATAGAGCACAGGTAGTTGTAGTAGGTGGTGGAGTTGTCGGTTGTAGCGTTCTCTATCACTTAACCAAATCTGGTTGTACCGACGTTGTTCTTCTTGAGAGAAAGGAACTTACTGCTGGTTCAACCTGGCATGCAGCTGGAGGCATGCACACCTTGAATGGCGATCCAAACGTTGCTGCCCTTCAAAGGTACACGATAAAGCTCTACAAGGAACTTGAAGAATTAACAGGTGTCGATTGTGGAATCCACCTAACCGGTGAACTGATGTTAGCTGATGATGAAGACAGATTGGACTGGTTAAAAATGGCCCATGCCCGAGGCAGGTACCTAGGCATGGAAACAGAAATTATCTCCACTTCGGAAGCAAAAAATCTTGTTCCTTTTCTAGAAGAACAATATTTCGTAGGTGCCCTTTGGGATCCAGTTGGCGGACATGTCGACCCTTCAGGTGTAACTAATGCTTATGCTGCTGCAGCACGATCCTTGGGGGCTGAAATAGAACGAAACACATGGGTGAAAGAAATTATTCAAAAATCTGATGGCACCTGGGATCTCGTCACCGATAAGGGAACAATAAATTGCGAAAACTTTGTGAATGCCGGAGGTCTATGGGCTAGAGAAGTGGGAAGAATGTGCAACATTGAGCTACCTGTTCAGGCTATGGAGCATATGTATTTCCTTACTGAAGAACTGCCTGAAATAGAATCTTGGCTTGATGAAACTGATGGTCACGGTCGAGGAGTCATTGACTTTGGTGGGGAAATATACTTAAGAGCTGAGGGTAAAAGCCTTCTCCTCGGAACCTATGAACAAGCATGCGTACCCTGGCAAACCAAAGCAACTCCGTGGGACTTTGGTGCACAACTTCTTACACCAGACCTTGAAAGACTTACACCTTCGCTTGAAATAGGTTTTTCACACTTTCCAATTTATGCAGAAGCCGGAATCAAGCAAGTTATTAATGGTCCTTTTACATTCGCTCCTGACGGAAATCCTTTAATTGGTCCTATTAGGGGACAAAGAGGACATTGGGTTGCCTGTGGTGTTATGGCGGGACTAAGTCAAGGGGGAGGAGGCGGACTAGCAATGGCAAATTGGATCACAACTGGAGATCCAGGCTTTGATGTTTGGGGAATGGATGTTTCACGTTTCGGTGACTGGACGACACCTTCATATACATTGACCAAAGTAATCGAAAACTACAGTAGACGTTTCCAAATTAGCTTTCCTAATGAAGAACTACCTGCAGGCAGACCCCTTCACACTTCACCAATATTTGGCAAACTTACCGAAGCAAATGCCGTGTGGGGAGCTGCATACGGACTTGAATACCCTCTTTGGTTTCAAACATCCGGAAAAGAACCAATAGAAGAAGTCACATTTAAGCGCTCCAATGCCTTTCCTGTGGTAGCTGAAGAAGTTAAAAACGTCCGAGAAAATGTTGGAATGATGGAAATTACTGGTTTTGCAAAACACGAATTCACTGGAGCTGGTGCACGAATCTTTTTAGAAGGGCTACTGACGAATAACATACCTAAAAGCGGAAGAATATCTCTAGCCCCAATGCTTAATGAGGCAGGAAAACTTATTGGGGACTTCACTGTTGCTTCTCTTATTGACGAATTTTCAGGAGAAGAGAAATTTATTTTGTTTGGTTCAGGAATAGCTGAGGGTTACCACCAAAGATGGTTTCTTGAGCACCTTACACTTGATTCAAATACACAGTACAGACCGATAGGGAACGACATGACAGGATTGGCAATTGCTGGTCCTGCCTCTAGGGAACTTCTCAGCTATCTGGTGGACGAGGATATATCATCTGAAAATTTTCGCTTCTTAGATATAAAAAATATGGCTATCGAAATGATCCCATCTTTAGTAGGAAGAATATCTTTTACTGGCGATCTGGGTTACGAAATTTGGGTTTCCTCTTCTCTTCAATCAAAACTATTTGATCTGTTAATTGATGCTGGAAAAAAATTCGACCTTGGACTTTTTGGACTACGTGCTTTAGACAGTATGAGATTTGATAAGAATTTCGGGGCATGGGCTAGTGAGTACAGACCCATTTACAATCCGCTGGAAGCTGGAATGGATAATTTCGTAAAATTCGATAAAGAAAGTTTTCTCGGTAAAGAATCTCTTAATTCGGTATTGGAAGAAGGTCCTGAAAAGAAACTTTGCGCTTTTGTGGTTGATGCAGAAAATTCTGACGTCCTTGGTGATGAACCAATATGGTACGGAGGTGAAGTCGTCGGCTGGGCGACCTCAGGAGGCTACTCTCACTGGTCGGAAGAATCCTGTGCTCTCGGCTACCTTCCTTCGGAACTAGCAAACATGAATGAGGGTTTTGAAATTGAGGTGTTAGGAATTCTCCGTGAAGCAAAAAGAATAAACGAACCACTATTTGATCCTGATGGATCTCGAATGCGAAATTAAAAGAAAACAAATTTTATGGGAGCACAAGGAAAAATTTTCGAAGACCCCAATGACCCACTTATACGCAGGGCTTCCACCACAGGGCACAGAATGGTCCTTGGTCCAGGTGAACCTGCTTTAAGCGAATGGGCTAAAGAGGGACTCTCACTCCCTGATGAAAAAGCCATGATGGAGTACAGGGTGAAAAGAATTCGTTCTGAACTTGCAAAGGCTGATCTTGCGGGAATCCTTCTTTTCGATCCTATGAATCAAATGT
>LUMU01000805.1_pt1 | contig 13294 bp, 28 predicted proteins | sample 729751 | NCBI WGS metagenome assembly LUMU01 (sample SAMN03860300, study PRJNA289734) | marine metagenome | biome: seawater column; feature: ocean; material: water; isolation source: Red Sea water column Station 192 - depth 100m | place: Saudi Arabia: Red Sea | collected 2011-10-15 | depth 100 m
GTTTTACTTACACCTTTATCTTGTTTACTCCATTGAATAATATGATTTTCTAAATAAGGATTTAATTCATTAGCATTGGGCAAATCTTTAACGTAAATAATAGTTGGAAAATAATATTCTTTAATCATTTAAAGGGTTCTCCTCCAAACCACATAACAAGTGATTGTCTAACACCACGTGTAACTGGTGCTACTCTATGCTGTAAGAATGATGCAAATATAATTGCATGACCTTGTCTAAGTTTAGCTCTTTTACCAGGTCCCATTAATTCTAAATCTCCACCTTCAAATTGATCTTCAGGAGATAATAGACAAGTCATAGATATTTTTCTAACAGGTGGTTCGTGTTGCATAGTCACATCAGTATCCGTATGCCAATCATAAAAACCACCCTCTGGATATTCTGTAAATTGAGCCTGTTCTGTTATTTGTATATCACCAAAACCAAAATGATTTCTATTTGCTTTTTGAATAAATTTATTTATTTGATCATACATTGGCTGCATTTCTTTAAAAGGAATCCAACCGATAGTTGTAACTCTTTTCTTTGTATCTGTTCCACCGCCTGGCTTTCCCATTCCAACCTGTGCTTGTTGTGGTTTTTGCCTATGACCGCATTCAATAATTTGTTTGCATTGGTCTGGTGTAAATAAGGGAGTTGTCGTTTCAACTATCCAACTTTTCCATTTAGGTTCTGTAATTATCACGTTGCACTCCTATTTTTAATTGGGTCATAATCCACATCCATATTACAAGCCAAAGTTCTTCTTATATCTTTACTACTATTAAAAGGATATACACAATGCCTCATGTCATACGGGAATACATAAAAGTTTCTTTCTTTCATTATAGGACCATAATCAGTATTACAAAATTGCCCTGATGAATTTCCTAATATTGATAGTTGACCATTCATAGGTTTTTCTGCTGCTGAATATTCAACACCAGTGTCCTGTGGTAATTTTAAAATCATAACCGAGGATAGACCTGTAAACAAAGCTCCTTGGTGAACATGCACTGGGTTATATTCATTAGCTTTCATTTCATTTATCCATACAGAATTCATATGCATTTTATATCCCTTAATTTTATTCCAATCTAAATAATGTTTCATAACTATATGAAACCATTGACGTACATTATCTGGTAAAAAATTATGTGGATGCATTTTGTTATTAGGTGGTCCATCAAAAAACAATGAATGTTCATTTTGAATTTTACCAACTAATTGTGGATTAGCCTTAGGTAATTCATGTCTTCTTGTTTCATAAATGTGATTAATAATATTATAGACATCTAAAGGAACCTCGTATCTTAAAACTGATTGACCTAAAAATACAAAATTAAAATTTAATGTGTTCATATTTTTCTCTTATTCTTTGAGGTATTTTTTCTATGTAAGGGTTATAAATTTTTCTAATCTTTCCTGACCAAATTCTATGCATATTCTTTCCTACAATTCTATCATCATAACCTATACCATTAATGTTTATTTGTTGCAAGTTTTCAAAATAATGACCAGAGTAATAAGGTATGTTAAAAAAATTATAAAGTTTATTTATTTCTTCTTTAGGATTTTGTACTAAATCATCATACTTTATAAAATGACATATGTCAGGATAGTTAAAAGCATTCTTAATTGCTTCTAATTCTTTAGCAACAGCACCATCTTTATTCGTGTACCATTGCATATAAGAAGCTAACACATCCACTAAATCTCTAAGTAATACTACGCACTTAAAAGGTTTTTTAAAATGCTTTTGCATTAATTGAAAATTAGCTTTGGTCATAACAGGACCACGATCTATGATATATTTTTGTGACCAATCTTTGTAATAATTTACATAAACAGAATCTAATACATTATCTAATGATTGATGATCTGGGTAGTTTTGAAAGACATCTGTTTCTTTTAATAAAAATAAATCTTTCATTATCTCCAATGTAATAGAGTTAGCAGTGCATACTATATTAGGATTTTGATTCATAATAGATGCAAACATTGTATTGCCCGATCTTGGCATTGCAACTAAAAAGAAAAGTTTTTTAATCCTGTTGTCCGATTGAGTTTTTGTCGAATTCCAGTTTGGCATCTTCTTTCTTTTTATTCTCTATTGCTATATCCTTTTTAATTCTTTCAATAGATTGTAGTTGTCCTAACACATTAAATACCTCAGGCTGTGATGAACCAGATGTTAAGGTTTCTGCTTTATTCTTCATAGTTAAATGATAAGAGTTTAATTGATGAGTGTTAACGTTTTTAGTATCAAACGAACCATCATCAAATTTCTTTTTAAACTTAGACCATAGTTTTATTTCTCTCATTCTATCTCTTGCAACTAATTGCATAGATGCTTTATTATAAACTTAAAACAGAAAACTGCATTTCAGTCTCCGTTCTAAACATTTGTTTTTTAGTCCAAGTATCTCGAAGCTCGTCTGTTAAACCTTTAAATATTTTAACCTCTTCTGGGTCTAATAGATTATTTAAGTTAGGTGCTTCTTTTTCTATTAATGCATTTATATTTCTTTTATCTGTCATATTCCTCCTATACTTTTTGTATTAATTGTTTTATATCTTCTTCTAGTTTTTTACCAACACTATTGGCATGATTAATAATCGCAGCACATAGATTAGCTTGATATTTAAAATCTTTAAGTGCTTCTCTTATTTTACCTACAGGTTTTCCACCATAATCTATTACTATAGAATTTTCTTTATTTAATCCTATCTTTAATTCAAATAGTAATCCTGTATGTTTTTGTATTTTATTTTTTTCCATCAGACACCTCAGTATTTTGCTTCTTAACAAAATCTGCACCAATGTTAGGATCCAACTGATTTAATGTTGCAAGCATATTCATTATCTTAACAACTTCAGCATATGGTTTACTCATTAAATATTTCATAATCTCTGTAAGTTGTACAGAATTTATTAAATAAGTTCTTGGGTTTGTTTGTGTCGTCTTTTGTTTCACATTATTAGCCATCTTTCTTTCTCCTTATTATTGTTGACCTTTAAATTGATAATACTTATCTTCTATTAAATCTTCATCAGATAGATATGGATTAGTATTAGTTTTTTTATCATAGATTTCTTTTAAATCTCTGATAGTTTGATTGAGAGTTCTGCCTTGTCTTCACGTATTACATCTATGGTTTCTTTCTTACCATACTTATAATGAGCAGGTGAATTAACATTATCGTCTGCCATATTCTCTCCTAATTGCTTTGATATCTACAGTTTCTAAATTATAATGACCACCTTTAACTTCTCTTTTAACTATCAAACCACTCCACCACATATGCTGAGTATCTCTAGCAAAATATTCTGTATGATTTAAATAACAACCAGCAGATAAAGCATGTAACTTCTTACCACTAGGTAATGTAGATATAGCATAATCTAATAAATGACTATGACCTACTGTTGCAGAAACTTTATGTTTATTTAATATACTTCTTGCAATATTGTCACCAGATATTGCTGATCCCATAATACCAGAAGGTAAGTGATGTGAATAATGTACACCATCAATTACTTTTATAGCTTTATAAGGTACTTCTCTCCAACCATACTTCTTATAATGGAGATCTTTTATACTTATAGATCCATCTAGTTCTGGATTTTCATCTACAAACCTATCAATTCTATCTTCATGATTACCAAGAATCATAGTCTTAATTGGTTTATGATTACCCAAACCTTTATTAAATAAAGATAAAGCATGATGTGAATGCTCCATATCTTTTTGATATCTTCTACCTTCAAATGATTTCTTACCTCTATCATATGTAGATAAAGAATCCATACTACAAAAGTCACCCATGCATATTACATGTGTAGCCTTTATATCTGCAGCCATTCTTCCTGCCCACAGAAATCTATCATTGTTTGCTTTAGGGGTACAATGAGGATCACCCATCACTAAATGTGTTGCCATTAGTTTAACTCCTTGTCTCGTTTCTTTTTTAAAAATTCAATAAAATCTATAACGTTATCATCATTATCAAATTCAGCTGTAGAATTTATTGGCATACTTTTGTTGCTTTTTTTGTCGTCAGCAAATCCTCTTAAACCATATAAGAAAGTTGTATGTGGATCTGATGTCGCCATTTTAATCATTCCCCTTGCAATCGTTGAACAGAGTTCATATTGTTCAGTAGACATTTTGGCTTTACTATCCATTACTATACCACAGGTAAAGCCTTTTTCCCATGGAGTGACTAAAACTTTTATTGAATTTAACACATCAAATTTTTTATCCTTTGTCATTTATACCAATACCTTTTATAATTTTCATTATTATATTCTACAATTTTATATTCAAATCCTCTCTTCATACTTTTTTTACCAAAATCTTCTGCTTCTTTTTCATTATCAAATAGTACATTTGTAAACATTCTATACTCTTTATCTTTTTTCTTTTTAAATATTACAAAATATAATATCATTATGGGCAAACGTGATGGGGTACTGATGGAGAATAGACCCCTCAAAACTATCCCCCATCATTCGCTAAAGTCTTATCCTGTTTAGGATTATTCACTTCAGTATACCAAACCCATTTAGGGTTTTTACCTTGCGATTGCTGCTGTGGCAACAACTGCAATTTGCTTCCCCAACAAGGAAGTTTGTATGGGCAAAAGGAACATACAAAGCCCAAAACTTTATTACCTGTTTTCTTTGTTCTAAATGTTTCTTCAATATCTGAATAACATCTTTTAAAAGGTTTCTTATCAGTAATACTTTTCATATTATTTTCAGCATTCTTAATTGCTGTGGATTTATATTCATCATCTGCTAATGGTGCCTCACAAGTTAGCCATTCACCAGTAGATTTATTAATTACAATCCATCCACCAAATGGTACCTTCTCACTTTCACTATACAAATATCCTTGTGACGCATAACCAAACGCATCATCTTTTATAACTTCTTCAAAGCCACCTGCTGGTCCAAATTTCTTTTCAAAGGAATAAGGTGACGCACTCTTAACATCCCAAACTTTCTTATCAATCTTGACATCATACCTTCCTTCAAGTGTTGACCCATTAAAGTTATACTTAACACTTTTCTGTTCATCTTCTATATTTACTCCTGCTGATTTCATTACAAATATTGCCAATGCTTCAATCAAATCTCCAAATGTATTTCTCATCTTAGCATTATATGGTTGACCTTCACCTTTAATATTCTTTGCTTCCATTTGTAATTGGCATAAAGGTCTACCTATATTAGACATTCTAGGTTGAAATCCTGTTTTACGTTCTTCTGTAAACTGTTTGCGTAAGGCACTTTTACATGCCTCACCAAACTCTTCAACAAGTTTATCAGATATTTCTACAGGTTCTTTTGCAACTTGACTTAAGTACATTTGAACTTTGTTGATTATATCAGACATTAGTTAGATAGTACCTCAACTGGATCTTCAACTTGTTTTATTACTTTTGCTGACTCACCATCAGAAGATGTAGGCTGACCTTTCTTAGCAGTTTTATAAAGATCAACAACTTCAGCATTCTCTGTATTAATTATATCTTGAAATACAGTTAATGTTTCCATATCTTCTTTTGACATTTGTAAATTAGCATCAGCATTAACAGAAATTTCTGGAATGTAAAATACATTACCACCTTTTTTCTGTCTCTTTGAATCAATTGAAAACGTAGTAGTAAACATAAGTTTCTTACGTTTATTAACTTGATCCAATGCAGAACCTACAGGAGCAAAAGCTGTACCTGTGACTCTCCAAAGAACAGGTAGGTTAGCTACCTCATGGTCTTCACCATTAGCTTTCTTACCTTTGAAAGATAAGATACCATACAATAGTCTATAACATCTTATAGTTCTTTGTTCTGCTAATTGTTCTGGTGTAAGAGATGATCTTTCCTTAAATGGAATCTTTCCACATCTAGTACCACCTAATATATCAATCGCTTCCTCTTTCCAATTCTTGAAAATTATAGAACGATTTACATATTCTCCTTTTTCAGGATCGTAATGCATGTATTGCATTGCACTGATAAAAGGTCTGAAGGTAACAGGTTTGCCAAAAACATTTTGACCTACACTTGAATCATAAGTGAACAAGTGTCCTACTGGTAATTGATTACCATCGTCATCTTCAGGTGAACGATTGATTCCAAGTCTTGGTATACTTATACCACTACTAGAACCATCATCCTGTCCGATAGCTTGTTTAATCTGCTCATCAGACATGTTATTTATATTTGCTATTTCATTATCCATATAGCCTCCTTAATTGTTGGATACTGTATATCATATTTTTAGTCATTTGTCAAGTGTTATTTTAAAATAATTCTTCTAAGAAAAATCCTACACACACCCAAATTAATACACATACTAAAACAGATTCTAACATACTCTAGTCTCCCCATCAGTAATCTCATATGGAAGATTTTCCATACGAGCAAACCACATTAAATAACTCTGCAGTTCTTCGTCTTCGTTTATATATAACTTTGAAGGTGTTCCTTCGCAGTCTTGCTTTAATGATTGGAGTTTATCATAAGCTTCTTCTTGCTCATCACTACCCCAATCATCTACCTCTTTATCAAGTATAGGTACGTCTTCCATTAGTCCTCCTTAAAATGGTATATCATCATCATCAACTTTTTTAATCAATGATGGTATCTCAGTAGAGACAACCCAGTATTCTGTACGTTTCTCTCCTTTTGCTTTAGATATATCATTTAATTTTGATGCTATATCTTCAGCTTCACTATAATCTTTCATCTCCATTTCTTTTGAGATCAAAGGTTCTATACCATGATCATAGTGTGTTGCTTTCATTATTAGATTAATTTGCATGTTTTTCCTCCTTCATGTTTAACCAATCATATCCCATTTTGACCTCTGTGTCAAGTGGAATATTAAAATTTATTCCATAATACTCTTTTAATGCAGGTATTACAGAAGCCGTACCCTGTCTAAATATTTTACTCATTACAGCTTCTTCACCAGGATAAACATCAGCCACAATAGAATCGTGAACTGTGTTAATAAGTAAACTCTTTACCTTTTGTTCTTTCATTAGTTCATATATTTTTATACATGCTAATGGTACAATGTCAGCAGTTGCAAAACCTTGTACAGGATAATTTTTTATTTGCGTACTATAACTAGATCCACCCCAAGGCATTCTCTCTGCATATGGAAATGAATACTCTCTACCTGTAGGTAGTTTAACTCTCTTATAAGTAATAGCATGTGTTTGTAATTCCAGTTCCTGTTGTACCACCATATAAAGGTTTAAAGGTATGTGCCTTTGCATCTTGCCTAGACACACCAATAATATCAGCAGTATATTGATGGACATCAATTTTATTTTTTATATCTTCCATCCCTTGTTTATCTTGTGCTAAGAATACTGCAGTTCTAAACTCTAATTGTGCAAAGTCTACTTCAAGTATCTGACCACCTTCAAATCTAGATTGTATTACCTTACGAATAGGAAAAGTACCACCTCTAGGTTGGTTTTGAAAGTTAGGATCACGACTAGATAATCTACCTGTTGCTGTTACTGCTTGCATAAACTTAGGATGTAACAATCCATTCTCATTTGTAAAGTTTTGTAATCCTTCTACAAAAGTATTTAAGTATGTAGAGATAGCATTGTGTCTAAGTATAGCATCAATAAATTCTCTGAACTCTCCTTCAGCTTCTCCTGCAATTTTGTTTAATGTAATTCTATCTGTTCTAAAACCAGACTCAGCTACATCATATACACTTCTAGGTCTTTGATTAAACCCTGCAAGTTTAGCTATGTTACTATATATAAATCCATCACCATCACACTCACTACACTTACTATATTTTTTATAAGGTGTACCATCAACTTTAAGTTTTTTAATTACACCTTTACCTTTGCAAGATAAACATTGTGATGCCATAGTTTTATGTATAGGATCACTGTTGTTAGCAACTAAAGTTCTAAACTGGCTGAAACTAAATCTAGGTCTTTTCTTATTCTTACCTGTATGTTTATCTATACCTACATTAAATATCTTTGCCCATTCTTTTTTATCTTTAGGTTTCTTTGAATAGATTAACCATGATAATTGTTCTGGACTACCTAAATTAATCTTAGTATCTCCCATCTTTTCGTACACAATCTTATCTATCTTTTGTTTTAGATACGCATACTCTGCTCTATATTCTTTTTCAACTTGAGATAAATCTTCCAAGTTTATATTAATACCATTTCTTTCCATGTCAGTTAATACAATTAAAAATTCATTCATCATCTTAACTGTCTTTAATAGATGTTTATTCTTATCTGCTCTTAAGTCTTCCATTTGAGAATCAAATAGTTTTCTAGTAATAGCTACATCTATCTTACCATATTCTTCTACAATATCTGCAGGAATATTTTCAAATGATATACCTCTATCCATCCATTCTTTTATTCTGTCATCCTTTGCACCTATCTTTCTACGCTGACAACACATTTGTAATGTTAAACTTTTTCTTATACCTCTATTTAAAATATATTCTCCTATCATAGTATCATATACATTACCATCATATTTAAATCCAGATTCTAATAGCCAACTTAAATCAAATTTTAAGTTATGTCCTATTAATAATTTAGTTTCATCTAATATCTTTTGTATCTTATGATAGCATCCTTCATCTACTCTTTCAGTATGATTAGTAAAATAGTATTCATCATTTATACCTATACTTACTAGGATATTTTGGGGATTAAATGGTGATGGATCCATACCACCATGCTCTGTTTTTTGATACGAAGTTTCTACATCTATTGTTGTTATCATATGTCCTTTCTATTAATCTGTATATCTGCTTAAATATCTATCAATAACACAAGATTTGTCCCCGTGCCATCCTGTTATTTTATTTTTATTAACATTTAATATTCTCATATTATTTTCAGCATCATTAGAAGTTCTATTACCTATACCTATAATTAAATCTGCTTCGGCAGCTTTACCTGTCTTTGAATTTTCCATCATATCAAATGATATATGGTCTCTGTTATGTGCGTCTGCTGATGCCTGTGATATAGCAATCACTACACAATCTCTTCTCTTTGCTATCTCTCTAGCACCTGTATATATTGCTCGTAGTTTTTCATCTGTTCTTGCAAATGTACCTTTAATATTTACCTTATCTAATTGGTCAATCACAATTATATCTGGCTTATATTTTTCACAATGGCTATCTATATCATCAATAGTCCAATCAACAGTATCAATCATTTTAATATTATCTTTTATCTTTGCCCATTCAGCTTGTGTATCTTCTATATTTTCTGGTATTTGTTCTCTATTATATCCAGTAAAACAACTGATGGCTCTCATTTGTGTACGAACTGCAGGTTCTTCATTAATAAATGCATGTACCTTTGCACCTTGTTCAGCAAATCCATTAGGTGCTGCACATAAACTTACCCAGAATGCTGTCTTACCTACCTCTGGTCTAGCAAATGCTATCATTAAATTTCCTGGTCCAATTCCACCTATATTATCTTTTAGCACAGTTAAATTAAATTGCCATTTACTTACCACATTTAATTTATCGAGTAATTCTACTACATTATTTGTTACTGCATCTAATTTTTCTGATGGCAATCCTGTTTTATATTTCTCTATCATAGATAGAATAGTATTAAAGTCTGCTGGTTTACCATTAAATATTTCAGTAGCTTCTACTGCAATCCTTTGAGCCACATCTCTTTCACTTAATATCTTTACAATATCATCTGCTATTTCTTTTGATGGCTCTTGTGTTTCTTTTATGTCTTCTATTAATTCACTTAATTGTTCTTTAGCTGCTCGTGTTATTGCAGGATTATACACTGTAGTATGTAAAGAATACAATTCATCAATGTTTATATCAGTATCATATTTATCGTGTGCCTTTTGTATTGTATCAAATAAGGAACCAAAGTTTCCTTGTAATACATTACGAGTAATCTGACCCTTGTATTGTGTATAAAATTTTTTACCTAGTAATAGTTTTATTATTTGTTTTTCTATCATCTCCAGCCACCTTGATCTATTCTCATATCCTCTATTTGTTTGGCTAATTTTTTGTTATCATCTTTAACTTCTTGTAATTCTTTTTTTAGTTTAGTAATTTCATTTTCATATTTAGTAATCTTTGCTATCATTAGTTTATCATGTTCTTTTTTAATTTCTTCTATCTCTAATATATGTTAGCTATGCCATATGATTTCTTTGTTGCGTCTCTATCTAATCCTACATATATCTTATCGTATTGTTTTAGATATTGCTTATGAGATTCTTTTAATGATGTACCAAGTATGGCTACACCTGTAAGTATATTAGATACTGCACAAGCAGAAGCACAATCTTCTACTATGATTGCTTCCTTATGTTCTGGCAATCCACATTTAAAAGGTACATCTTTATTACCATACATATACCATTTAGGATATGTAGTAGAGTTTAATGCTCTACCTACTGCACCTACAAATGTAGTTGGGTCTTCATCATCCCTAATTAGAAATACAACTCGGTCTTGTTTCACATCATATTTAATATCTGCTCTACCCCAAGACCAAGCCTCCCAACAATTATTTTTATGTATATATTTTTTAGCTTTATCATTTGAATCTAATATCTTAAAGCTATCTGGTACTATAAATTCTGTATCTGAACTTTCTTCTTTCTGTTTGAATGTAGCATTTACATAGTTCATATTCTTTTCTCCTTGATGTTTTCCTTTAGCACTACAAGATGCATGAAAGCAATACCAATTAATATTATTATTCATTGTGTCTACTGATAGTGTATTCTTACCATTACAAAATGGACAATCCATTCTCATTGTCGTATCTGGTGGAACAAATAGTCCTTGTATAACTTCTAGTTGTTGTTTATAATTCAAATATTTACTTCCTCATATGTAAGTGTGTATCTATCTTTAGCATAAAAATTTCCATCATACTCAACTTTCATTAGATTGTTATTAAGATAATAGGCTACATTATTTTCTAATTTTTCTATCGTTGGTTCGCTGTCGAATGGTATTATTGCTACTGCTTCTATTCCCATACCGACTAGTCTTACTTTGTATTTTTTCATTGTCTATCTCCTTATCATACTTTTCTTTATTTGTCAAGCGATTTTCCCTTTTTAATTTTTTATAATAGTTTGGGTGTTTAAATTCAAATGTCATTTACTTCCATTAGTTATTACAAATCTTAATACACTTGTTGTTGGGTCTACATCTGTTGTCTTACATGATGTTAGACACAAGAATACTAATACTATTAGTATTCTCACAGTCTTCCTTTTCTTTCTGACCTAGATTTATATGGTAGTTTAACTACCTTACTACTTGGATTACCTTTACGACTTGTCCATTCTATTGTTACTTCTTCTGCGTCACCACCTTGAAATTTTTTAGTGGCTTTCTTTAAACTCATTGCTTCAATCTTTTTTTCAGGTTGTCCACCTGGTACTGTAAATGTATATGTTATCATTTGTTCTCCTTTATATATTCTCTTACTCCATCTGCTAGTTTTTCAATTTCAATCCACAAGTCTTCGCCTTCCCAATTTTCAAAAGGTTGCCATGCATGTTCTTCAATCCATTCATTTAATTTATCTTCTTCCCAATCTACAAAATGATTAGGTAAAGTTTCAAATAAATAATAACTACTTGCAAATATTAAATCTTGTTTATCTTGTTCTGTCATTACTCCTCCTCTATATCAAAGTTAATTGCAGTCATACCACTTGTTGGATGACTTGATCGTGACCATTTGAAAGGACAGGTATCTAGCCACTCATTAAAATCTTCCCATCTTTTTTCTATTTCATTATCTATATCTATTTCTTTTTCATTCATACTAATGCTCCTTATAACTTACTTGTTTAACTGAACGACTCCAACAGGCACGACAACTACCACACTCACCATTCTGTTTAGGTGCAGGACATTCTCTACCTACTGCAGGTTTATCTTTGTGTACACCAGATGTCCACTTCCAAAATTTAGGTGGTGGACTATCTACTTTGATTGCTGATACACGCAAACATAAATTCTTTGGCACATCTTCTTCTTTAATCTGGTCTACTATTTTATATTCTCTTGTAGCTAACCAGTATTTTATATGTGGTGTGAGTTCACACACTTCAAATATCTTCATCAAATGTGAATAAGATTGTATATCTCCAGAGTCAAACCAACGATGAAAAAGCCTTGATTTATCTAGGTTTTTGTACTTTTGTGTCAGTAGTTCTGCCATATAATCTACCCATTCTGGTAGTTCAATAGCTTGGTATCTCTTTTCATACATAGCTTTAACAACTGGAAACACATAACAACCTTTACCTGCATAACATTTATTACAGATAGTTCCTTCTTGTTTAGCTAACTTACTACCTGTCACACAGTATTGTATAGGTATACCCCACGCATACGAGGGCATTTTACTAGGATTAGATAGTGTGCCTATCTTTTTTTCTATTTGTTTTATTTTCATTCATCTATCTCCCAATTTAATCCTATAAGGTGATCTTTAAATTCTTTATCTGACATATCTTTAACTTCATCAGTAAAATAATCACGAAGAATTTGTGTTATATATTTGTAATCTTCCCAAGCACCTTCTACTTGTTGTTCTATATATTCTTCTTTAGTAATCATACTGCACACTCCTTAATTATTCTTTGTATAGCATATTCTTTTCTTCTTGCTTTAACTTCTGGTCTTTGAAGATATGCTCTATCCCAAGCCTTACCTTTAGGACTTTGTCTCCATCTTTTTCTTGCTCGTTTTCTACTTTCTGCATATGGGTGTGTCATAATATTATTGCTCCTATTATAAATCCAATTACAAACCAGATAATTTCTTGTCTGTAATATAAACTCCATACTCTAAATTTATCTATCATATATCTCCTAACTATTTATTGCTATTATTATCCAAGATGAAACCATAAGTACAATACAAATAATGGGGATTAGGTATACCCACAAATCCCCATTGATTCGTTTCTTGAATACAAACTTTAATATTAATAGTATAGCTACAAGCCATACTACAATAGATATTAATGCACTCAATTAATTGCCACTACCTTCAATGCCTTGATTTTCTTCAAGCCATTTCTGGTGTTCTTCTAATCTACTTTCATCCAAAGGTTGTGAAACAAATGAATGCTTAACCCAATTACCTTGTCGTATATGTTCTCGGTAATTTGCTTTGGCATCTTTTAATTTACCAACTAAAACATCAAGTGCTTCAGCTTCTTCATCAGTAGGATTAGGAT
>LUMU01000506.1_pt1 | contig 13207 bp, 14 predicted proteins | sample 729751 | NCBI WGS metagenome assembly LUMU01 (sample SAMN03860300, study PRJNA289734) | marine metagenome | biome: seawater column; feature: ocean; material: water; isolation source: Red Sea water column Station 192 - depth 100m | place: Saudi Arabia: Red Sea | collected 2011-10-15 | depth 100 m
AGATAAAGGTCTGCCCGTTACAGCAGAAGTAACACCTCATCATTTAATGAGCAACAATGAAAAAATTCATACATCAGATGGTGAGTATAAAATGTATCCTCCAATTAGAGCTGAAGATGATAGGCAAGCATTGATTATGGGTCTGAAAACTGGAGTAATTGACATAATTGCAACTGATCATGCTCCCCATCCACAGGAAACTAAAACATTAAGTTTTAAGAATTCAGCTAGAGGTGTTGTTGGACTAGAGTCAGCTTTTGCAGTTTTGTATTCTTCAAATATTTTTACCTTAGAGGAGTTAATAGCATTTATGTCTACAAAGCCAAAAGAAATACTGCATAAACTTGGCTATGACATTTCTGAAAATTCATACTGCAATTGGTTAGAGGTTGAAGACATATTTGTTACTAGGTCAATTTATAAAAATTCTTTATTTGAAAATTCAAAAGTAAAGATACAGAAAGATATTACCCATGTATAACAAAACTCTACTTATTAATGAAAATGGAGATGAATTTACAGGTTGGTCAATTGACAATTTTAATCCTGCAACTGGTGAACTGATATTTAATACTGCAATGACTGGCTTTGTTGAAATACTCAGTGATCCATCATATATTAACCAAATCCTTACTTTTACATCATCACATGTTGGTAATTATGGTATCTCCAGCAAAGATTATGAATCAAATAAACCTAGAGTTGAAGCAGTCATAGGAAACTCTTTTACAAGTACACCATCTTCTTGGAGGTCTGAAAATTCAATTACTTCTTGGCTAAAAGAATATGAAATCCCCTTTAGTGGAGGATTCGATGTTAGATCAATTACAAAACATTTAAGAGACAACGGTTCTAGTATGTATGCAGTTGGGCAAAATATAGATAAAAAATCATTATTAAATTTACTTGAGAACGCAAAAAATATAATTGGTGATGATTCTGCATTAACCGCAGGGAGTTTGGAAACCAAGGATTCCAATACTGATGGAAAAGTTGGAATCATTGACCTTGGAGCTAAACAAAGCATAGTCAATGTCTTAAATGATCTAAATTTTGAAACCATTGCAATCGCACCAAGTACTTCTTCAAAACAAATTCTTTCAATGAATCTCAGGGGAATTTTGATATCAAATGGACCAGGAGATCCTAGATCTCTTAAAAATGTTATTGAAACTGTCGGTGAATTAATTGGAAAAATTCCAATTTTCGGGATATGTTTAGGACATCAAATTCTAAGCCTTGCATGTGGACTTGAAGTAAAAAAACTTGATTTTGGGCATCATGGTTCCAACCATCCTGTAGAAATATCAGGCATTAAAAAAGCATTAATAACAGCGCAAAATCATGGATTTGCCGTAGAGAATTTTGACTCAAATTACAAGCACGATAAATATGGGAGGGTTGAAGTCTACGCAAAAAATTTGAATGATGGTAGTAATGAGGGAATTAGCATATGGGATTCTATGGCTTATTCTGTTCAGTTTCATCCTGAATCAGGACCAGGTACTTCAGATGGTTTACAAATATTTGATCCGTTTGTTGAATTAATGGAAAAAAATTATGCCAAAAAATAAAAATATTAAAAGTATATTAATAATAGGATCAGGTCCAATTGTCATTGGACAAGCCTGTGAGTTTGATTATTCAGGTTCGCAAGCTGCTAAATCTCTAAAAAACGAAGGATACAGAGTTATATTAGTCAATTCAAATCCAGCAACTATAATGACTGATCCGGAAATGGCAGACGCAACATATATAGAACCACTGACTCCAGAATTTTTAAAAAGAATAATAGAGATTGAAAAACCTGATGCAGTATTACCAACGTTAGGCGGTCAAACTGCATTAAATTTATCAATTGAATTAGAAAAAGACAATGTATTCAAAGAAAATAGCATACTACTTTTAGGCGCTTCGGCTGAATCTATAGAAATAGCTGAAAATAGGTGGAAATTTAAAAGCGCTATGGAAAATGTAGGCATAAGTACTTTAAAAGCTGAATATGTTAAAACTTTAGAAGACGGAATCAAAGCAAGCAGTCATATAGGATTTCCTCTTATGCTGAGACCATCTTTCATACTAGGTGGTGGTGGTACAAGTTTAGTAAACAATAAAGACGAACTCGAACAAAAACTTCAAGAAGCATTTAACGCATCACCAACTCAAGAGGTTTTAATAGAGGAATCAGTATATGGCTGGAAAGAGTATGAGTTAGAAGTAATGAGAGATAGTGATGGAAATGGTGTAATAGTCTGTGGAATCGAAAATTTTGATCCAATGGGTATACATACTGGAGACTCAATAACTGTTGCTCCAATTCAAACTTTGTCAGACAAAGAGTATCAAGAAATGCGAGATGAGGCTTTGCTTTGTTTGGATACAATTGGTATAGCTACTGGTGGAAGTAATGTTGAATTTGCAGTTAATCCTAAAAATGGTGATAGAAGAATTATTGAGATGAACCCAAGAGTTTCACGATCTTCAGCCTTAGCTTCTAAAGCAACCGGTTTTCCAATAGCAAAATTTGCGGCCTTGTTAGCTGTTGGATATAACCTTACTGAATTAAAAAATGATATTACAGGAACAACTCCTGCTAGTTTTGAACCTGTTCAAGATTATGTGGTTGTCAAAATACCTAGATTTGATTTTCCAAAATTTCCTTCTACAGATGATATTTTAGGCACTTCTATGCAAAGTGTAGGTGAAGTAATGTCTATAGCATCAACATTTACCGAGAGTTTAACCAAAGCAATAAGGTCTCTTGAAATAGGTAAGACTGGAATAAGAAACATAGATAATCGATTTATAAATTTAGATAAAGATATACTTCAAAAAGAAATAAGTATTCCTAGACCTAGAAGAATATTTGCAATTTTTGAAGCAATCAGAAGGAATTGGCCAATTGAAGATATATCTGAATTATCAAAAATTGACGTATGGTTTTTAAGAGAAATAGAAAAAAGCTTCAATGTTAATCCTGAATCAACACCATCATCAATACTTAAAATGTTCGGTTGGACCGATGAAGACCTAGACAATAAAGAATCGAAGAAAGAATTAGAGAATAATCGAGTGTATAAGTTAGTAGATACATGTTCTGCTGAGTTTGTATCAAAAACGCCTTATCTTTATTCAACTAATGGGATTTCACATGATGATTTAACTAGTGCACAAAAAAAAGTTGTAGTGATTGGGTCAGGACCAAACAGAATTGGGCAAGGAATAGAATTTGATTACTGCTGCGTACACGGAGTAAGTTCATTAAAAGAAAATGGTTATGAAGCAATCATGATTAATTCAAATCCTGAGACTGTTTCTACTGATTATGACACCGCAGACAAACTATATTTTGAACCACTTGCATGGAATGAAGTAAAAGCAGTCCTCAATAGAGAAAAACCTGATTCAGTAATTATTCAGCTAGGAGGACAAACTCCTCTTAAACTTGCAAAAAATATTCATGACGCTGGATTTAGCATTGCAGGGTCTTCATTAGAAGTTATAGATTCAACAGAAGATAGAGACTTATTTCAAAAGCTGTGTTCAAAGCAAAACATCAAACAACCTTTATCAAGAATTGCAAACAGTGAAGTTGAATTAGTGAATTCAGTTAACCACATTGGGTTTCCAGTTCTCTTAAGACCAAGCTATGTTCTTGGTGGGAGAGCTATGAGAGTAGTACAGAACAATGATGAACTTAATAATTATCTGGATATATTGGCAAGTGCAGATGAAGATGGTAATCCATTTAAATCCGGACCCTTGTTGGTTGATCAATTTTTAACTGACACAATAGAAATTGACGTTGATTTAATTTCAGATGGAGAAGAGGTTTTTATTGCTGGAATTTTAGAACACCTTGAACCAGCTGGTGTACATAGTGGAGACTCAACTGCAGTTATTCCTCCGTTTAGTATTGATAAAACAATGATTGAAGAAATCAAAAATAAAAGTATTAAGTTAGCACTTGGTTTAAATGTAATAGGATTACTAAATATTCAATTCGCCATTCAAAATAATGAGCTATTTATTCTTGAAGCTAATCCGCGTGCATCCAGAACAATGCAAGATATTAAATCCAAGACAAAATATTTAAACAGTACAACAGAAAAAATTGCAGTGAAGAAAGCTATTTTCCCATGGTCTAGATTTCCAGCTGAAGATACAATGCTTGGACCAGAAATGAAAGCTACAGGTGAAGTTCTAGGTATAGGAAATAATTTTGGAACTGCACTAAACAAAGCTTATGCTGCGGCTGGAGTAAGTATTGGTGAGAAAGAAAAAGGTGTTTTTGTAACATTAAGTGACAATGAAAAACCAAATTTTGTAGAAATAGTTAAACGTTATGTTGAATTAGGATTTTCGATCTACACCACTGAAGGTACAGGTAAATATTTAAAAATAAACGGTGTCGATTCTATAAATGTAGGAAGAGCCAACGATAAATCCCCTACATCATTAACTATTATCGAAGAAAAATTAATTTCTTTAGTCATAAATACTCCAACGTATGCGAATGAATACACTGACGGATGGAAAATTAGAAGACTTTCGCACGATTCAGGAGTCGCAGTAGTATCTTCAGTTAGAGAAGCAGAAGCATTTTTAGAGGCATTTTTACTTCAGGAGAAAGTTTTAGAGGATATGGAGGCTATACAACGAATTTGAATTTATGTTAAAAAAATTAGAGGGTCATATTTTTGGAGTAAAAGTTGGTCTTGAAATGTTTATCTCTGAGGGGCCAAAAGTAGTTGAAAAGTTGAAAAAAGATGGATGGACTGTATTTCTTGATCTTAAACTTCATGATATTCCCAACACAGTAAAAAAAGCCACAAAAAGTGCAAATAATCTGGGAGCAGATTTTTTAACTATACACATTGCGTCGGGTAAAGACGCTTTACAAGAAGCCTCTTCAAGCAAAAATGATTCTTTAAAAATTTTAGGAGTTAGTCAAGCACTTACAAGCTCAACAATGGATGCAAAAATGAGTAAGGGTGTATCTGAAGATTTTCTTTTGGCTAAGCAATGTGGCGTTGACGGTGTTATTTGTCCTCCAAGTGAAATAGAGAGAACTAAAAATCTTTATGATTTAATTGTTACACCAGGAATCAGATTAAACAACGATACCAAAGATGATCAAAAAAATACTACAACTCCAGAAAATGCAATAATTGCAGGAGCAAAATATATAGTTATGGGAAGATCCATAATAAATAATTTGGATTATGTAATGAATGAATTAGATATATGAAAAAATTTATAGCTGCACCATTTGGAAATTATATAAAAACAAAAAATACAATTTCCGTATCAGGTAGCTGGACTATTGAAAAAAGAACAGGACGAATAATACAAATAGCGAAAACTCTGCGCTACACCAAAAGAGGCTGGGTAAATAAAATTGGCCTAAGAAATCCTGGCTTAAATATTGGACTTGTCAAACACAAAGAAGATGAAGTATTTTCAATCGCAGGTATTGAAAGAAACGACTGGAGAATTTTTGCGGAAAAATTGCCAGAAAATTTTAATATTGAAGTCAATATGTCATGTCCAAACATTGATGAACATTACGTAGATGGTATTGAAAAATTTAATCCTGATAGTCGAGATTGGTTCATTGGAAAAATTTCACCACTTACAACTTTTATTGAGCTCGAAAATTACATTACTAAATTTAACTTTAAACAAATTCATGCTTGTAACACTCTGCCTGTTGAGAAAGGTGGTCTAAGTGGAAAAGAACTTATTCCTTATACTGAAAAGTTTATTAAACACATAAAACATCACTTTCCTCAAGTTGAAGTAATTGCTGGCGGAGGAATAGATTCCTTAGAAGATATTCAAAACTATGCAAATATTGGAGCCGATCATGTAAGTCTTGGAACTGTATGTTTTAATCCGCTAAAATTGAGAAAGTTAGTATGAACTTATTTATAAAAGAAGACTTTATCTCACATGCGGGACTTCCATTAACTTGGAAGGTAGAATGTGATGCTTTAACCGAAAAAGATTATGAAGCTCTGGCAAAAATTGTAAGCGAAAAACTTACTTTTTGTGATGTTAAAGGAATTCCTAGAGGGGGAATTCCTTTTGAAAAAGCTTTAAAAAAATACTGTACATACAATGAATCAGATCCTTTGCTTATATGTGATGATGTCTATACTACTGGAACTTCAATGAGAGAAGTTTACGAGGAAGGCGCAATCGGAGTAGTTGTATTTGCAAGAAATGAAATTAATGATGATTGGATAAAAGCTATTTGGCAAATGGCAATCTAGTTTTCTAATTTGCCAACTCTACGAATATATCTTTCTTCTTCAAGCATATAAGTATTCAAAAACTTTAGAACGATACTCAATGCATTTTCATTCGAAACATTATTAGATCCCAAGCACAATACGTTGACATTATTATGCTCAACACTTTGAATAGCGGTTAATTCATCTACAACATTAGCAGCTCTGATTCCCTTGATTTTATTTGCTGCAATTGACATACCAACACCGCTACCACAAATTAATAGACCTCTATAAGAAGAATTGTTTTCATTTATAAAATTGCATAATTCTTGCGCGAAATCAGGAAAATCACAACTATTTTCATTATCAGTACCAAAATCTTTTATATTTATATCAGAATCTAATTGGTTTACTAAAAATGTTTTCAAATAGTATCCAGCGTGATCCGAAGCAATTGCGAGATTTTGAATCATTAAATAAGTTTTTCTATATCTAATAGATTGTCTATTTCATCGCTAGAAAAAAGATTGCTATCTAAAAGAACTTCTTTTATTGTTTTGTTTGAACTCATAGCTTCTTTCGCTATTTCGGCAGCTTTATCATATCCAAGTTGAGGTACTAACGCAGTAACTAATATAGAATTTCTTTGAATATTTTCCTGTAACTTGTCAGTATTAGCTTCAAGATCTTTAATTAATTTATCATTAAAAACATCAGTACTACTTGAAAGAATTGAAATGCTCTCTAATAAATTATGCGCCATTACTGGCAACATTGTATTCAGTTCAAAATTACCATTAGCAGAGGAAAATGTAATAGTATTATCATTGCCTATAACCTGAGCTGATACTTGCATCATCATTTCTGATATAACTGGATTTACTTTTCCTGGCATAATTGAAGAACCTGGTTGTAGTGCAGGCAGTTTTAATTCATTGAGTCCAGAAACAGGACCGCTTCCCATCCATCTAATGTCATTTGCTATTTTAAACATTGAAACAGCATATGCTTTCAAGCAACCTGAGAGATGTACAATTTTGGATATTGGAAAGTTTTCAGGTGCATTTATTCCAGTTCCAACTGCAGTTCCACCAATTGCTAATTTTGAGACATTTACTAATGAATTTTCTATATCTGTTTTCCTCTCTTTAATTAAAGCTGCATAACCACTAAATTCTTGACCTAGAGATACAGGGGTAGCGTCCATTAAGTGTGTTCTACCATTCTTATATACCTTCTCCCACAGTTTTCCTTTTTCTTCAAAAGAGACAATTAATTTATCAATCGCTGGAATTAAATTTTCTTTAATTTCTACCACGGCGGCGATATTTGTAGCTGTAGGAATAACATCGTTTGATGATTGACTCATGTTTACATGATCATTAGGATGAATTTCTTTATTTGACTCTTGTGAAGCAAGTGCAGCAATCACCTCATTGGCGTTCATGTTAGTTGAGGTTCCCGAACCTGTTTGAAATATGTCTAAAACAAAATCGTCATCATTAACTCCATCTACTACTTTTTGAGAGGAATTGATAATTGGTTCTGCTATTTCCTGATTTAACAAATTGTGATTTAAATTAACATAAGCACAAGCTTTCTTAATTTCGCCAAGTGCTCTAATGAATGATCTAGTAAATTTTAAATTGGATATTGGAAAGTTTTCATACGTGTACTTTATCTACTTCAAGATATTTAAGAATTCTACTGTAATGGGTAACGATTAAATAAGAGGTTTCAGAATCTCTGTTTTTATTTATTAGCTCTGCAACAGTTTTGATTGCGTCAATATCCAATCCTGAGTCTATTTCATCTAGCAGTGCTATATTCGGGTTACTTAAAGCAAGTTGAAAAAGTTCACATCGCTTTTTTTCACCACCAGATAAATCAACATTAACTTCTCTATCTAAAAATTCGTCAACATTAAATTTTTTAGCTATTTCCAAGATTTCTTCCTCAGTAATTTCGGGATTAATGTTTTGAGAAAACTCTAATAGCGTAACCCCTGGAAGTCCTACTGGATACTGAAATGATTGAAAAACTCCAGAATCATATCTTTCGTTCTGTTTCATTTTTGATATATCATTGCCATTTACTTCGATCACTCCTTCATGTGTAAAGTTTTCGTTACCCATAATCACATGGCAAAGAGTTGATTTTCCAGATCCATTCGGACCCATAATTGCATGGAGCTCTCCAGGTTTTATTGATAAATCTATGCCTTTAAGTATTTCTACATCACCTACTGAAGCTTTAAGATTTTTTATATTAAGCATCTTCATTCATTTCTATGTACAAATGACCATCCTCAACATAAACAGGATATGTTTTAACAGGTTTAGTTGCAGGCAATGTTACGGCTTCTCCTGTATTTAGATCAAACTCTGCCCCATGAAGTGGGCACTCAACTTTACAGTCGTAAACTTCTCCTTCTGACAAACTAGCTTCTGCATGAGAACAGAGGTCGTCAATTGCATAAAATTTACCTTCACAATTAATTAAAGCTATTTCTTTGTCATCGATATTGAAAACTTTTGAAGCATTTTGCATTATATCTGTTGTATTAAAAGTTTTTACTCTAGCCATTTTTACGTCCAATTAAATTCATATATTTTCTATCGATAATTTCTGAAACTTTGTCATGAACTATATCCCATTTACTGTTATTAATTACTTCATTAAAAAATCCTTTTATAAGTAGTTTGTCAGCATCAACTTTTTTGATACCTCTAGACATAACATAATGGTATATATTTTCTTCAATTGGGCCTACAGAAGATCCATGACTGCAAATTACATCGTCACATAAAATTTCTAAATTAGGTACAGATTGAGCAGTTGCTTCTTCGCTCAGTAATATATTCCTATTTTCTTGATGAGATTCTGTTTTTTCTGCACCCTCAGCTATATGTATTGTGCCGGTAAATATTGAGCTACTTTGGTCACCTAATACACCTTTAGTAATCATGTTTGATGACGTATTTTTTCCTAAGTGATTTACAAATACTCTATTGTCGTGAATTTGTGACTCTTCACCAAAATATATTCCATCTAAACTGAATTCTGAACCATTGCCTAAAAGATCTATATCCATTCTTGAACGAGACAATGCTGCTCCTGTGCTTATATTGTGTATAGTTAAATTTGAGTCTTTTTCTAGCTGTGCATATATGGAATTTACAATATTGATCTCTTTTGGAGAAGTTACAGATAGTATTATTTCCAAATTTGAATTATCGTTTAGGAAAATTTCAATAATTGGATAAATGTTTCCAATAACTAATTGGTCAAAATTTAAATATAATTTTCCAGATTTGTTCTTATCTACACTAATTCCAATGTAAGGAATCGCATTATCCTCTGATTGGAAATTTACTGAAAAATATTGTTCGCTATCTCCTTTTACATTTAATTGAAAGCCACCCGTTACTTTTTCAAATTGTTCAATATTAAATTTATCAAACGGCCTTTTTATTGACTCTTTGATTAAAGGTTTTTTGACTTCATCAATATTAACTATTGCAATATGATCATGTTCTGAATTAATTTCATAAGTAAAACAATTGGAATCAATATCAAATGTTTTTGAAGCTTCTATATCACTAGATTTACCAATTTCAATATCATTAAGTTCAAATATTTTCTTTCCAAGATACTTCCAGTCTTCATCCTTAGCAGTAATGTTTTTGAAATCTTTGGATGAAAGTGACTTTAATTTTTTTTCAAATAATTTATTTTTCAATTTTTACCTATTCATTAACCAACGGCGCCAGCTTCTATCATGTTTAATTCAATCAGTTGATTGAATTCCATGGCATATTCCATTGGTAACGTTTTAGTAAATTCTTCTACAAATCCTGCGACAATCATAGATGTTGCTTCAGATTCAGAAAGACCTCTGCTCATAAGATAGAATAGTTGATCTTCTCCCACTTTTGAAACTGTTGCCTCATGACCTATTACTGCTGATGCTTCTTCTATCTCCATATACGGATAAGTATCTGATCTTGATTCATCATCAAGAATCAAAGCATCACATCTTACAAAACTTTTTGCTGTTTCTGAGCCGTCTTCAACTCTGACTAAGCCTCTATATGCGCCTCTTCCACCACCTTTTGAAACTGATTTTGATGTAATCAAAGAAGTTGTATCTGGAGCAAGATGAACCATTTTTGCTCCTGTATCTTGGTGTTGTCCTGAGTTAGCAAAAGCTACGGATAACACTTCTCCATGTGCACCGGGTTCCATTAAATAAACAGAAGGATATTTAACTGTTAGACCTGAACCAAGATTTGCATCAATCCATTCCATTGTTGCATTTCCATAAGCTTGTGCTCTTTTTGTGACTAGGTTATAAACATCATTTGACCAGTTTTGAATTGTTGTGTACCTACAAGTCCCAGATGCTTTGACAACAATCTCTACAACTGCGGAATGCAAAGCATCCGTTGTATAAACAGGTGCTGAACAACCTTCAATGTAATGTACAGAAGCTCCTTCGTCGACAAGAATTAAGGTTCTCTCGAATTGACCCATATTTTCTGCATTAATTCTAAAATATGCCTGCAGAGGATCTTCTACATGTACACCTTTTGGGACATAAATGAAAGATCCACCTGACCAAACAGCTGAATTTAGTGCAGCAAACTTGTTGTCACCTGGAGGAATAACTGTTCCAAAATATTCTTGAACTAATTCAGGATACTCTCTAACTGCTGTATCCATATCGCAAAATAATACGCCTAATTTTTCTAAATCTTCTCTATTTTTGTGATAAACAACTTCGCTCTCATATTGTGCCGTAACTCCAGCAAGATAGGTTCTCTCGGCCTCAGGTATACCAAGTTTTTCGTAAGTTTGTTTAATTTCTTCTGGTACTTCATCCCATGAGTCTGCTTGATCTTCAGTAGGTTTTATGTAGTAATAAATATCATCAAAATCTAATTGACTTAATTTTTCCTTTGCAACCCATTCTGGCATAGGCTTATCGAGAAATCTTTTATATGCTTTAAGTCTGAAATCAAGCATCCATTCTGGTTCTTCCTTAATTTCAGACATTTTACGAATTATTTCTTCATTTAAACCTTTTTCAGGTTTAAACACGTTTTTTTCAGGATCAGACCATCCTAAAGAGTATTTTCCTAAATCAATATCAACATTTGCCATGACCTTATATTAATAAAGTGCTGAGCCAATAAGAAAAAGTATTGATTTAAATTATTTTCTGTTTTTGATTACTCTTTTACTATGCCTGCTTTTTTTATTAATCCAATAGATGAAGAACATATTGAGTTGTTAAATAGACTTGATGTGCAAAATCAAGATTTAAGGGTATTTGTATCAGATAAAAATTCACAAGATTTTATCGATAAAATTCCTGGAAAAAAGGCCATCGGTGATATAACAGATGATTCACATATTTCGACAGCATCTGAGGGAGCATATTGTGGAATATTTTTCGAGGAAGAAAACAAGAAATTGAGTGAAATTTTTATAAATGCAATTCAAAATTCGAATTTGCAAAGAATTCTATGGATTTCAAAAGAAGAACCTAGAAATAATATTTTAGAAATTGATAATCTTACTTACATTAAACATTCAAGCGAAAATGATTATTTTAATACGGTATTAAGTCTTGAAGAAGTTGAAGAAGTTAATGAAAAATTTATTGACTTAAAATAAATTTAAGCCAATTCTTTTAGAAAAACGAATACATTGATCAAATCTAAAACATGAATCTTTTATATATTGATAAACATCAAATGACTTACCTATATAAAATTTAGATATGAAAAAAAGTTCCTTTTTCAAAAGTGGGTCTGGCTCGAGAAAAGCTTTTGTATCAAGCTTTCAAAAGGAGAAAGAACTAAAAGAAATACATCAAGATAATAATACCTCCAATGTTAAGAATGAAATATTTAACAAAAGTTCTGAAAGTATGAAAGAACTTGTTGATAACTGTGTTTCGCTTACAGTTACTTCACCTCCATACAATATTGGAAAAGATAGTGATTTAGATTTAAATGACGAAGAATATTGGAAAATGATAAATAAAGTTTTTTCAGAAACTTATAGAGTTACAAATTCTGGAGGAAGGCTAGTAGTAAACGTTGCAAATTTAGGTAGAAAGCCCTATATTCCGTTTTCAAAATATTTTACAGACGTTTTAACCGAAATTGGCTTCATTATGAGAGGTGAAATTATATGGCAAAAATCTAAAGGAGCTAATGCTAATTTTGCTTGGGGAAGCTGGCTTTCAGCCTCAAATCCAGTCATCAGAGATATACACGAGTACTGTCTTGTTTTTTCAAAAGATTCTATGAAAAATTCTAGCGGAGGTGTTTCAACAATTGAAAAAGATGAGTTTATGGAATCTACATTGTCAATATGGAATATTAATCCCGAAAAGGCAAAAAAAATTGGCCATCCAGCACCATTCCCTGTGGAGCTTCCAAAGAGATTTATCAATCTTTATAGCTTTAAAGACGACTTAGTTCTTGATCCTTTTATAGGAAGTGGCACTACAGCAGTAGCATCTAAATTAATGCAGAGAAATTATGTAGGTTATGAAATAAATAAAGATTATATTGAAATTGCTAATAAGAGGTTACAAGCAGAAACTAGTTAACTAAATTCCAAGCTGAAAATAATTCTTGATAGATTTCATTATCTTTTAATAAATTTTTATGATTATCGAAACCTACTAATTTTCCATCATGCATAACCATTATTTTTTCAGCGTTAATTATTGTTTCTAATCTATGTGCGATTACGATTGAAGTTTGATATGCAAGTAATGTATCTGTCGCGTCAAGAATAGAATTCTCTGACTCAATATCAAGATTTGCAGTAGCCTCATCAAAAACAATTATCTCTCTCTTGGCCAAAACAGCTCTTAGTAAGGCTATAAATTGTCTTTCCCCGGCTGAGACATTAGCACCTCTTTCACCAACTTCTTGGTCTAATCC
>LUMU01000715.1_pt1 | contig 13206 bp, 14 predicted proteins | sample 729751 | NCBI WGS metagenome assembly LUMU01 (sample SAMN03860300, study PRJNA289734) | marine metagenome | biome: seawater column; feature: ocean; material: water; isolation source: Red Sea water column Station 192 - depth 100m | place: Saudi Arabia: Red Sea | collected 2011-10-15 | depth 100 m
ATTAATATTGTAATTTTACCAAGACCAGGTGGAATTGCTCCAGATTGGCTTATTCCTTGGGGAGAGGGTTTTACTATTTTTAATGAAATATTCCTTCTGATGATATTAGCAACAATATTATTTTATATTATTACACATACTGCATTTTGGGGTCATCTTAAATTAATGGGTGCTGATGAACGTGCTGCTTTTACAAGTGGTGTAAAAATTAATTTAGTTAGAATTGTTGCTCATCTAATTGCTGGATTGTTTGCTGCTTTATCTGCAATTTGTTTTACAGCTTTAGTTGGTTCTGGAGATCCCTTGCAAGGAACCAAATATACTTTGCTGGGTATTACCGCGCTCGTATTAGGAGGTGCAAGTTTAGCTGGAGGTCGAGGAGGAGCGTTTGGTGCAATTTTAGGTGCATTAAATTTATATTTAATAAATTATATTTTAGTTACATTTAAATTTGAGAGACTACAAAGCTTTGTTTCGGACTTATCATATGGTGCAGTTTTAGTTATTGCTCTATTAGTTAGTCTTATACTTCCATATGTAACAAGAATAACAAAAGGTTTGTCGGTAATGGTCTTTTTTATTCTTATGGCGTTTGCAGGTTTATTTGTTGTAATTCATCAAGTATATGACCAACCAATAGTTATTGAACAAGCAGTTGATAAAGATAAAAAAGATGAAGACAGAAGAGGACAAAAAGTAAGAAAAGTAGACGCAACAGGAAATATAATTGTTGAAGAAGGTTAAGAAGGAACTACGACTGGCACAGGTACAGCGGGCACTATAGTTTTTTACGTAATATTAGGAATTGCTGGGGTTGCTTTATTGCTTTATCTTTTAGCTGTCCATAGGAGTCCTTCAACTATTACTTTTGCGGTAGTGGTTGTCATAATAGTTGCTGGCTTAATTTTTGATCCAGATGACAAAGAAAAAGATTTATTGAAAGATACTGAACAAATAACATTACAATCTAATCAGATTAGCAGTATTGAGACATCTTCTCCTCAATATTTTAGTTTAGAAAATATAAATTATTTTCCAAATATTTCTGATGGATCTATTATTTCTGGAACTACTTATAGTATAATTTATTTTGCTGGAGTTGTTTTGTTAGCGTCACTTATTGTCGTTTCTATGTTGCCTCAATTTAGTCCGCGGACTAAATCAACAGCGATGTTATTTTTTCTAGCTGCATTATCTTTAATTGTATTAAAAGGTGTTTCTTATAATAATTTGATTGAAAGTTCTGAAAGTAGTTTCTTTGGTATTCAAGGATATGGGGTAATATTAGTGATACTTCTTTTATTTGTTATAACTGCTCCATTTGTTCATTCTAGAATTAAAAATTTGACCAATGTTTATATATTTGGGTTTGGTGTTTTGGCGATAATTGCTACTTATTTTGTGGGTGGAAATACGTTTATTCCTGATGATCCATCTCTTTATCAACCCAGAATTATTAGCGAGTTAAATATTGGAGATTTAAGCCAAATTAAATATAAATGTACCAAAAGATTTTTTTATGAGACTGTCACCTCAGGATATTCTCAAGTAGCTTTTAGTATTTTAGCTGTATTTTTACTTCAATATTTCTTATTTCTAAATATGGGCCACAAAGCAAGTTACAGAAGATTTGCTCCCTATATGTACATTGTTATATTCGCTGCAGCACTTTGGTCAGCAGTTTTTTATTCTGTTGGATACTCCTTTTATAAAATTTTAGCAGTATTTATTATTGGTATACCTATAACTCCATTAGTATGGCAGTTCATGGCTATTTACAGAGAGAAAAATGCTAGAGATAAACAATTGAGTCAATGGGAAGAGGTAAAATAAATGAGAAGATCTGCTTTTTTATTCTTTAAAGGTCTAGGTCTACTTTTTGCAATCCTATGTGGTATAGGAACTGCTGTACTTGGTTGGTTCGATGGAGCCGATTGGATGAATATAGTAACTTATTCTATAGCAGTAACTGGATTAATTTTATGGGGTTGGTACCATTTTTCTGTAAGATGGATTGATGAACAGCTAAAGCAAAATATTTTTACTAAATTTCCTAAAGAAGAAAAACAAATTGAAGAAGAAAATGAAGAAAATTTCTTTTTTAAAAATATTAGAGAACATAAATGGAAGACTATTGCTTTTCTGGGTATAATTCTTATTTTTATATTTGTATCATTTATAGCTGATGGTTTCTTTTCAGGAAGAACATTAGTTTCATTTTTAATTTTCTTAGCATTTATAATCTTCATGGGCGTAATAAGCCGATATATAAAAGGTACAAAAAGTGTATTTACCGGAATATCTGTACTAATTGGCTTATTCATCATTGGTTCATTAACTATTCCTGGTTTCTTGACATTATTAAATATGAAATCAATGCTAGTATTTGCTGCCTTCTTAGGTTTGGCAACTGTAGGGCAAACTTTTGTAGCTTTATTGGGTGGGTTAGATTTATCAATACCTTTTGTAATTGGATCATCAAATGTTGCTTTAATGTCTTTAATATCTAAAGGCGTTCCTCCTTGGTTAGCTTGTTTAGCTGTATTAATACTTGGATTATTAATAGGTTTGGTTAATGGAATTTTAAGTTTTAGATTGCAAGGACAAGCATTAATTTTAACTTTAGGAGTTGGATTTTTTGTTAAAGGTGGAGTTCAAATACTTGTTGCTATGGGAACTTTTTCAGCTGGAACAGTTTTTGGAGTAGTTCCACAATGGATGATAAACTTAGCAGCCATGAACGGTAAAACAATTGGGCTACCAATACCTCCTGTAATTATTATTTGGATTGTAGCAAGTATCATTTATATGCTTTGGGTGGTAGTCGATTATCCTCATCAAGATTATCAATTTCAGAAAGGGGTTATTGGATTGGAGCTTATGTAATAAGTGGATTTTTTGCTTCTTTAACTGGAATACTTCTTCTTGGCTGGAGTGGAGGAGGTTTTATAGGAGCTGGAGATATATATTTATTTACAACTTTAGCAGCTGTTGTAATTGGAGGAACATCTTTATTAGGTGGTTATGGAGGATATGGATTAAGTGTAATTGGAGTATTAATATTACAGATTATAACGACAGTGCTAATCGGATGGGGTTTAAGTTGGGAAGCTCAACAATTCATTCTGGGATTATTAATTATTCCAATGGTGGCTCTTTATGCTAGGTCACCACACATTAGAAGCCAAATATAAAGGGGAATTTATGACTAAATTAAATTGTGATATGGGAGAAAGTTTTGGAATTTATAGAGCGGGAAATGATGAGGAAATAATGCCTTTAATTGATGTGGCTAACGTTGCTTGTGGTTTTCATGCATCTGACCCAAATCATATGAGAAAAACTGTGGAATTAGCAAAAAAACATAATGTAAAAGTTGGAGCACATCCATCATTTCCAGACTTGCAGGGTTTTGGGAGAAGAGAAATGAAAATGCCAAAATTAGATTTAAAGAATAATATTATGTATCAAGTTGGAGCCCTGAAAGCATTTTTAGATGAAATGGAGATGCCATTGAATCATATAAAACCTCATGGAGCTCTTTATGTTATGGCATCTAAAGATGAAGAAATAGCAAGAGCTATAGCGGATGCAGTAGCTCCATTCAATGTAGGCATATATGGAATGGCTCATACAGCTCATGAGAAAGTTTATAAACATGAAAGAGGTTTAAATTTTATTGCAGAATTTTACGCTGATCTTGATTATGACGAAAATGGTAAACTTGTTTTAGCAAAAGGGAAAAATTCACTTTATGATAGTGATCTTGCTGCTGAAAGAACTCTAAGAGCTATTAAAGAAAAGAAAGTAAAAACTACATCTGGCACTGACATAGATGTTGGTTGTGATATTATTTGTGTACATTCAGACACACCAAACGCTGTTGAAATTATCTCAAAATTAAAGAATGCAATAAAAAATAAATGAAAAAAATACTTATTGCAAATAGAGGAGAAATTGCCTGTAGAATAATTGAAAGTTGTAAAAAATTAAATATTTATTCAATTGCAGTTTATTCCGATATAGATAAAAAAAGTAAACATGTAAGATTAGCAGATGAAGCTATACATATTGGAAATTCTAAAGCACAGGAAAGTTATTTATCTTCAAGAAAAATTATTAATGCAGCTCTGAAAACTAAAGCTGACGCTATTCATCCTGGTTATGGTTTTTTATCGGAAAATGCAGAATTTGCACAAAATATTATTGATGCTGGACTTATTTGGATAGGACCGAAACCAAATAGTATAACTTCAATGGGTAACAAAGATATAGCTAGAGAACTTGCTATAAAAAGTAATTTACCTATTTGTCCTGGTTTAAAAAATGATGATTTAAATTCAAATGATTTAGAAAAAAAATGTACGAATATAGGTTACCCTATTTTAATTAAAGCTAGCGCAGGTGGAGGTGGAATAGGAATGCAAATTGTTAATAATTTTAATGAATTAAAATCTGCAGTAGATAAAACAAAAAATCTTGCAAAAAAAGCTTTTGGAAATAGTGATATTTTTTTAGAGAAATTTATTAGAAACTCAAGACACATAGAAATTCAAGTATTTGGATATGGCGAAAAGTCAGCTGTTCATTTTTATGAGAGAGATTGTTCAATTCAAAGAAGATTTCAAAAGATAATTGAAGAAAGTCCAGCTCCCAAAGTAGACCAATCAATAATTAAAAAAATGGCTGAGATGTCTGTAAAATTTGCTTCAGATCAAAAATATGAGGGAGCAGGAACTATAGAATTTATATACGACATTGATCAAAAGAAATTTTACTTTCTTGAAATGAACACAAGAATACAAGTAGAGCACCCCGTTACTGAAGAAATAACCGGTGTTGATCTTGTTGAATTACAAATAAAATACGCATTAAACTTAGATTCTACGAGGGTTTTACAAAACGACATAATAAAAAAAGGAAATTCATTAGAATGTAGGCTTTATGCTGAAGATCCAAAAAAAAATTTTTTACCTTCTCCTGGAAAAATTTCAAAATTAAGACTTCCAGAAGTTACTAAAGACATAAGAATAGACATTGGAGTTGGTGAGGGAGATGAAATTTCATTTTATTATGATCCAATGATAGCAAAAATTATTGCCAAAGGAGAAAACAGATATGAAACAATAAAAAAAATGAAGAATTTTCTTGAGTCATTTGAAATAGATGGAATTAAAACAAATAAAACATTTTTGATTGAAGTTTTAAAAAATAAATCGTTTGAGGAAGCCAAATTCAATACTAAATTTATTGAAAATAATTTATCTATCTTCACAAAATATGAAGAAAAAAAACAAGATAAAATAGTAAAAAAAGAAATTAAAAAGCAAGAAAGTAATGAGACTAAAAAAAATGAGAATAATAATTATACTGATAAAGATGTAAAAGCTTTTGAAAATATTATCTCTAATACTAAAAAAAGAATTAATGGACAAAATTATACAGAAAAAGATTTAAAAGCATTTAAAAATATTGTTTCTCCAAAAGATGAAATAAAAGAAATTCCTAAAACTAAAATAAAAAATGTTCCTGGAAAGATATATGATAAGCCAAAATTTTTACCTGCAGGTGATAAGTATATGTTAATTGAATTTGGAAATATAATGAATTTAGAACTGAATTTTACAGCTCAAAATTTGGCTAAAGCAATAAAAGATCATAAGATACGGGGTGTGTACGAAACATCTCCATGTTTTGCATCTATGATTGTTCATTACGAGCCTGATGAGATTAAATTTAACGATCTTAAAAAAGAACTATTTTCTTTAATTGAATCTTTGGGCCCAACAGATGAAATTGAAATTAATAGTAGAATTTTTTCGTTCCCTACAGTTTACTTAGATAAATGGACTCAAGAGTGTATTGAAGACTATTCAAATAAAATTGCTAAGAAAAAACCTGATCCTGAACTTATTACAGAATTGAACAACTTAGAAAGTACAGATCAATTTATAAGAGTACACTCATCTACAGAATATTGGGTTGCTGCAATAGGCTTTTGGCCGGGATTACCATTCATGATGGCTTTAGATCCAAGATGTAAACTAACCGTTCCAAAATATAATCCACCAAGAACCTGGACACCCAAAGGAACTGTTGGTATGGGGGGAGCTTCAACTTGTATTTATCCAGACAGGTTACCAGGAGGATACCAAATTTTTGGAATTATTCCTGTCCCGATTTGGGATACTAATAAAAGCTTTCCTGTTTTTGAAAATAATATTTGTTTATTTCAACCAGGAGACAGAGTTAAATTTGTTCCTACTAGTTACGAAGAATTTGATCATGTATACAACAAAATTGAAGATGGTTCTTATGATTATAATATTGTCGAATACCAAAAATTTTCAGTAAAAAATTACAAACAATGGTTATCAACAATTGATGCAAGTAAAAGATTTTAAAAATGATTAAAGTAATAAAAAAAGGATTAGAGACTTCAGTTCAAGATTATCCTGGAAGAATTGGAACTTTAAATCAAGGTTTTCCACCATCGGGACCTATGGATAGTTGGTCATTCAGATTAGCTAATGTTTTAGTGCAAAATGATCCCGGATCTCCTGCATTTGAATGTCAATTTATGGGTCCAACCCTAAAATTTGAAAAAGATACTGTTATTGCTGTTACCGGGGCCGATATGAGTCCAAAAATTGATGGAAAAACTATTCCTCTATGGGAAAGCATAGAAGTTAAAAAAGATCAAACTTTAGAAATGAGTTATGCAACAATTGGCGCCAGATCCTATATAGCCTTTTCTGGAGGAATTAATACTAAGCCATGGCTAGGATCAAGATCTACTTTTCATAAAGCTGGCGTAGGAGGTGTTGAAGGTAAGGCTATTCAAGATGGTCAGGAAATTCCACTAAATCAATCTAAATCAATTGTTGGAAGAAAAATTAAAAAAGATTCAATTCCGAAATTTTCAAAAAATAAAAAATGGGAAGTTGAAGTTGTAAAAGGTCCAAATGATGATTGGATAGATGATAATGGACATAAGATGTTTTTGAATTCTGAATGGAAATTGCAGTCTAAAAGTGACAGAACTGGATACAGGTTGGATGGGCCAAATTGGTCATTTGCTGAAAAAGCATTAATAACATCGCCTACTATGTCCGTTGCTTTTGGTCTAGATGCTTCAGGCGCACCTTTAAAAAGAGTATTTACCATAAACCCATCTGTAAACGAATTTTTCATGGGGGAATCAAGTGTTTGATCCGTATTTTGTTCATAATATTTTTTTAGATTTATATTGATTTTGATAAAGAGATGAAGAACGAAAAAATAAGAGAAAAAATAATTGAAAAAAGAGGTATGAAAAGTATTAAAGTTAGGTTTTTTTAGTATGACAACAGAAGTTAAAACAACAGTACCAGGAAATATTTGGAAAGTATTGGTCAAAGAAGGAGACAGTGTTAAAAAAGATGATGCTTTATTTATAATGGAAGTTATGAAAACAGAAGTACATCATAATTCACCTGTGGACGGAAAAGTTATTCAAGTGAACATACATAATGATCAAGAGGCAGTTGAACCAGGAACAGTAGCAATAATAATTGAGTAAATCTATGAATTTTGAAAAAAAATTTCTAACAAAATATTTGGATACAATAATTGAACTTTCTAAAGAAACAGGAATGTCTAAAAAGGAGTCAAGAACTATGCTTGACATATCTTTATCAAATCAAAATCCTAAAACTGTTGACTTTAATGAAATTAAAACTGAGATAAAATCAATAATTACAATAAATATTTTTTCTCTTTTGTGTAAATTATAAACAAGTGAAAAAATTAATTCTTTACAACGGTCCTAATTCGCCATTTGGAAGAAAAACAAAAATTACCGCCTTAGTTCATAAAATTCCATTTGAAGAAAAAGTAATAAAAGTTTATGACTCAGAATTCCTAGACAAATTTAACCCTCTTAGGAAAATTCCAACATTAGTTATCGATAATAAGGAAACGATAATTGATAGTGATAATATCTGTCTTTATTTTGATGAAATTTCTAATCGCAAAACCCTTTATAATAAAAAAATTTATTGGCAAATCATGACTATAATATCTGTTGCTAATGGACTAATGGAGGCTGTTTTAGAGAGAAGAATGGAATTAATTAGACCTTCGAATGAACAAAGTGAAAGCTTTGTAAAAAAACAAGAAATAAGAGTTTTTAGGACTATAAATTGGCTAGAAAAAAATTGGAATAACTTTGAAAAAAATATTTCAATGGATCAAATTTCAATTGCTGTAGCACTTGAATATACCAAATATAGATTTACTGATAGTTGGTCTAATGACTGTACAAAACTCAATGAATGGTTATCAGAATTCAACAGTAATGATTTTATGGAACTAACTATTCCAAAAGAAGCAAATTAATCTTTAACTCAATCATAATAAAACATTGGAGCCTTTTTCCAATCTAACCATGTAACTGGGTCGTGGCCCCAAACTACTTTAGCATTATAATCTTTTGCAACTTTTCTTAACTTTTTTACCGAGTCTGCTGCATCAGATGCTGATGCTACAAGTCCAGGTAAGCATTTATCACACCAATGATCTCCTGTGTAACATGCATCTCCTGTGAATAACATGTGTCCTGTTTTGGGAAGATTTACAAGTACAGACTGGTGCCCTGGTGTGTGTCCTGGTGTAAATATTATTTTAATTACTCCATCGCCAAACACATCATAAAAATCTGTTTTTTTACCTTGTAAAAATTTCCATCTAATATTTGGTTTATCAAAATCTGCTCTTACATATGCCGGCTGTGAAAACCAGTCAGGATTAAAAGCATAATCATATTCTATTCTTTGGGTAATATGTGTAGCATTAGGAAAGTGACCTATTGCACCAGAGTGATCAAGATGTAAATGGGTTTGAATAACGTATTTAACATCTTCTGGATTTGTATTTACTGTTTTAACAACTTCCTTGCACCATTCTGAAACTTTCATTACAGGATCATATGCTTCTATAACATCGCCCCAATGTTTATGTTTATCTAATGCAGCTTCTATTGGCATTCCACCATCAATAATAACATCTCCTTGAGGGTGTTTAATTAAAAACCATGGAACAGGAATTTCATATGGTTCCTCACTATGATTCATTTTTATAAATTTTAATTTAGTTTTTATTGAACCTGTTTGAAACATATAAAGTTTAATTCCATTATTAAACTTTGTAGTATTTTCAAAAATATCTTCTTTTTTATTTTCCATAATTTATTTTACCAAGCAGACTCGTAAATGTTAAGTGCGTCTTTTTCTGTTACTTCTCTAGGGTTATTTACCAATAAACGTGTTTGCTTCATTGCATCCTTTGCCATTTTTATACATGCTTCTTTTGGAATATTCACTTCTCTCAATTTCTGAGGAAGGCCTAATTTTTTTGATAAACTTTCCATTCTATCTATAAATTCTGAGCACACTGCTTGACTTCCTTGATTAGTATTAATGTCTGGGAAAACATATGGAGCTAGTTCCGCATAGTCTTTTGTTGCTTTATTATCAGCACTATTAAACCTTAAAACATAAGGAAGGACTAATGAATTTGAAAGTCCATGAGAAACATGAAAAGTTCCACCAATTGGGTATTTGCATGTACCATTGCATCAATACCAGTTGCTGCCGTTGTATGTGCGGGAAGACCTAACGTTAAATCTGGATCTAAAATTGCTACGTCAGGTAAAATTATTGGTGAAGAAACTCCTTTTTTTTCTTCTTCTCCAACAGTAATTATAGATATTGGGGTTACCTCAGAACCAGTACCTGCAGTAGTTGGGACTAAAACCAATGGTAATCTAGGACCTTTAGCATTTGAAACTCCCCAAACTTCTTCAATATTTTCATCAGATCCTAAAATTAAAGATGTTAATTTAGCAACATCCATTGAAGAACCTCCTCCAAAACCTATAACTCCCGTTGCTTTCATTTTTTTTCCAATTTCTATAGAATTCAAAAGTGTTTTTAGTGATGGATCTGCTTCAACATCTTCAAATATTTCTACTTTTGAAGAAAATTTTTTTAATTCGTTTAAAGTTGGTTCTGTAAGTTTTAATGACATTAAATCTTTGTCAGTAATAAATAAGATATTTGATCCTAAAATTTTACAAATCTCCTGAGAGGAACTTACTGACATACCACTGCCAAATCTTATTCCTGATGTTGTGTTAAATGTAAAATTATTTAAATTCATATTTATTTATACAAAGTAAACGTAAAAAATTATTGTAAATATAGCTATACCAATTAAAATTAAAATCCACCCATACCCTGTTCCTAATTTATCTATGTAGTTTACTTCTCCTAAAACTTCATCCGGTTGTTTATGAAGATCATTTGCTTGAATAGGTCGATTAGGTAAAGTTGATAAATCCATTTTACTTGCCAGAAACCAAATAAGCCCTATTCCAAAGAACCACCAAATTAATTGATATCCCCAAATAGAAGGTATTTTTAATATCCATGCTTCGTAACCGCCTCCTGGATCTCCAAAAAAATTATTACCAAGAACTTGACCGGGGCCTGCTCCGAAAAACAACCATATAAGTGCTATAACATATGCAAACGATCTCAATTTTGTTCTACTCGGATGAAGTCCCATGTGATCATTTAAGAAATCATGAAATTTTTGTCGATGCTCTCTATCCGTATCAATTTTTGCTAACACTGAAAATGCAGAAACTGAAAAACAAATAAAAACATTAAATATTAATCCCCACACACCTGAATGGATAGTTAATGGCCATCTGCCCCAGGGCAATCTATTGCCTGAAATTTGTTGTCCAATAGTTTCTGTCAAAATTACAATTATTATTCCAATAATTATTCCAGAAATTGCTGCTCCTCTTGTTATCCAAGGAAACCAAACTAACCCTAATAATACTATTAAAAATTGAAATGCTATTGAAATTGATATTCCGCTAAAAATTACCATCGCTGGTTTTGCAAATGTTGCTAGATAAAGTGAAGCTAAAAAAATTAACATTGTTATTAAACGAACTGCCACAAGTTCATTTTTCCAAGTTATATTTTTGTTTACATAAGTTTTGTAAAGATCTCTGGTAATTATACTTCCTGAGGTCATTAAAAAAGCTGCTGATGTTGATTGTATAGCAGCAATAACTCCTACAGCTAGTAATCCAGTTAACCATAATGCGCTGTTATCCATCAAATTAATTATATTATAAATTAATAAAGTATGATTTTTTTGTGACAACTCTGGAAGCACTGTGTTTATTGATAAACCGCTATTATTAATTTCAGAATTAGCTCCTAATAAACTTGCTCCTATTCCTTGGTAAGTTGAAAAAATAAATAATATAAACCCTATTGCTACAGCAGAACCCCAAACTTGATAATATGAAAAAACTTTTGGATGTTTTGCTGAATAACTCCACATAGAAAAAGATGGAGATAAAACAACTCCCATAAAAGAAAGTGTAAAAGTAAAAATCATCATAGCTGTCCATGGTCCACCAACTGCAGAGTTTTTTCCTAAACCACCAACCCATTGTATTACTCCTGGTAAAGCAAAATATCCATTATAGTCTCCTCCACCATATCCGTTTGTATTTCCCCAATTGCTTATTGATGAACTGGCTAATTTAGAAAGCGCTTGTCCAAAAACTTCGAAGTTTCCAACAAAATAATATATTATCAAACCAAGAATTATTACGGTAATAAAGTAAAGCCAAGATTGCACAACTCCAACACTTACAACTGATTTAAATCCACCTCTAGTAACATAAAATAGAACTATTGTAGATATTACCCACATACCTAAATCTCTAGATATATATCCATCTGATAATACATTTACTAAAAATCCTGTAGCACCAAAAAAAACTGCTAGTAAAGGAATAGCTACAAAAAAAGTGACCAAGACGGTTATAATTCTTAAAGTATCACTTTTATAATAATCAAAATACATTTCTCCAGGGGTTATGTATCCAAACTTTCTACTTAACATCCATTGTCTTTTAAAAAAAAACAAACTTCCTAAAGGAACTGTTATTGCAATAAACGCAGTACCGACATATTGGAATCCGTCATTAAAAATTAAGCTTGATTGAGAAATAATTGTAAGTCCAGCAAAAGTAGCTGCAGTAGCAGCAAAGAAAAAAACCCAAGAAGAAACTTTTTTATCAGCTAAATAATATTTATCTGGATTTTCAGAATTAAATTTAGATCCTCTTACACCCCAAAAAAAACAAAAGGCTGCATATAATAAAATGAATAAGAATAACCAAACTGATTTTTCCGACATAACATTAATCTACCATTTCAACTTCAATAAACGAGTAAGGAAAATTATTGTTGTTAAACACATTATGTTCAACTCCTTTATCTCTATAGTAGGCCACACCCTTAGAAAGTTTAGATATTGTTTCTTTATTTTCCTTATCTATAATTTTAAGTTCACCATCAAGCATTGGAACTACTACATAATTATACTGATGTTTGTGCTGTCCAGTACTATCTCCTACTTCAAATGACCATTCCGTTACAATCACCTTATCATTTTTAACTAGAACTTTTGAGTTAGCCATATCTTAATTCCTTTTTAATAATTAAGTACATCTTCTTGGTGCTGACTCTCCTTTTTCTTTTTTTATTCTTTCAGCTTCGTTTTGAGCTTCTTCGATTGATGAAAAAGCTTTATCTTCAAATATTATAAATGGTTTTGCTCTATCAGCATTTAATTGAGCTACACACCATTCCTTTCCTGGTTTAGTACACATCACCATATAAGCTCCAGGAATAGGACCATATCGTCTATTATTTAGAGTAAACAAACATTTGGCTAGTTCATTTAGTTTATCTTGATCTAAATTTCCTAAAGCTTTTTTTTCTAGCTGATTTAAAGGAGTTTTATCATCTGAACCTAAAATACTTTTTCCTCCTGTACCTTCGGGTCTTGTAAATTGATGATTGCTCATTAAGGTAATGGCCCTTCTTTTAAAAAACCTCTAATTGCATTTTCAAGAATTTTTGAAACATTATTATTATAATTATTGTAAGATAAACTTCCGCACCAAGAAAGAGAGCCTGGAGCAAACAAAGCTCCATTATTTGGAGTTTTATAATAAATCATATCAGCTCTTACCATTGGGTTTTCAGTACCTCCCCCATAATAACCTCTTACTGTAAAATGAATTTCTTCGTTTACTTGCATCATAAGATTTGTGTGATTTTCTGA
>LUMU01000131.1_pt2 | contig 13191 bp, 30 predicted proteins | sample 729751 | NCBI WGS metagenome assembly LUMU01 (sample SAMN03860300, study PRJNA289734) | marine metagenome | biome: seawater column; feature: ocean; material: water; isolation source: Red Sea water column Station 192 - depth 100m | place: Saudi Arabia: Red Sea | collected 2011-10-15 | depth 100 m
ATTTATCGCAATTGATTCAAATTCTTTATAATCTCTTTTAAAAAATTCTTTCAAAATATCTAAAACATTGCTTTTGCAACTATCATCAATACACTGACATATTCTATATGCAGATTGACTTGAAAATGGTTTAGTATTTTTAGTCCAAGCAAAGCATAATAATCTAATATATATTCCTACTTGCTCATTTGTTAAATGTACTGTTTCAGCACTAAATGTATCTGTAAATAATTGCAGTGCATGAAATTTATTCACTTCCCTTTCCATAAAATATATCCTTCCTTTCTAGTTGTTCTATTTTTATGTTTGTTTCTCTGAGTAATTGTTTTTCAGTGCCATACAAATGCTCAAAGCCTGATTTATTTAAATGGATAGAGTTCCTACCCATATTGTGATGAAGTGGACACAATGGTATCGTATCATCATGGCTAGGTCTAATTGATAATCCTGTATGATTTCGTATATGATGAATCACAGGCTCACTGACCTTACCATATTTGGAACAAGCAATACATCCAATTTGTTTTAGCTTGTCAAATCTTATCTTATCTTTTTTTTTCATAAAGAATTGTTAATTTACCATTAGCAATATAATAGCCACTAACCTTTCTTTGTTTTCTTTTTTTTATCTTTTTTTTCTTCTTTGACATAATCTTTATAAAGAAAATTATCAGTAATAATTTTACCTCTAAAAGTATCTAGCCACTTGCAATGTTCTTCCCATTCTTTTTTATTCATCTACGACTCTCTTTATTTCTTCACAATGTGCTTTTATTTTATTAAGTTCTTCCGTAATCTTAACTTGATAAATTGTGTTTTTAGTTACATCTTCTACTTCAACTAACTGATTTAATCGTATCATTCTTAACAGTCTTTTAAATGCTCTTCTAACATGCATATCTGACATATCAGAAACCATAAGCCATTGATTTTTAGATCGAGAAAAATAATGTTCTTCAGGAGTTGGTTGTTGAGTTTCATCGTCTTTAGGTATGTCTAAAAAATCATTACTCATAAAAGTTTCTCTTGATTTGGGTTATTATCTTTATAAGGCTTCCATTCAAAATCTACAAGTCTATATTTTTTACCATTAAATTTGCTAGTAAAATTCTGATCTGTATAGCTTTTTGCAGATTTTAATTTATCATAAGGAATCCACATATATTCTTTACCATGTACAATACCTAATGATTCTTTTTTTCTTAATGCTTTTTTATAAATGTAATCTCTTACACTTACTTTACCTAACCATACTTTATCTACTTGAACTTTGATCATTTTCAATTTCCATTTCTTGAGTTAATATTAATGGCTCTTCCGTTCTTGAAACATCCATAACGCAAGATGTTGAAACACCATCTAAATAAAAATACAAAATTGATACTTTTAATGTTTTTGCAATTTGTAATAAATTAAATGGATTTGTACCATTAGAGCCTTTCTCGTACTTCTGCACTTGCTGAAAAGTAACTCCAATTTTTTTTGCTAACCAAGATTGAGTTTTGTTTAACTCTAATCTTCTTGATTTGATTTTTTGTCCAACAGATAAATTGAACTGCTTGTGTTCTTCGTTTAGCATAATTGCTCCTGTTTGTGTTTGATTGTTAAGTGGCGAGAAATCGGAAACTCGCCACCATTAACTAGAAAGGGAGCAGAAAAATGACTTGATTCGAATTTTAATGCTCTATCTTTTTTTTTATCCGATTTTAACATTTGATTCCACTATAAAATAAGTTGTGCATAATCAGGTTGTAATAATTTAGCTATATATGTGTTTTTGGCAAAATACAGGCATTTTTGTGTTAAAATAAGTTTTTGCTTTTTATGTCAAATTTGGCATAGTACCATTGACTACGTATAAATCGGAACTCGTCGTTAAACATATAAAATCCGTTTTCAGAGCAGTTGGCGATAATTCTAAGTTTTGTCCTAGAGTTCTTGTTCGATAAAAATGGCTTCCACCCCCATTCTGGCAATAGCAAGAAAGTTCTTTAATCAGCTGAAGTCCTCGCAAAGTGATGGGTAATTCCTACGATGTAGTCAAGTATTGGCGAAACAAATACAATTTGTCTAGTTATCGTGATGGATAGCTACTGATGATGCCAGTCGCATTAATTTTAACTAGGAGGAAATCATGAAAAAAGGTCATGATGTAAAAGAAATGCTTAACAATATCAATGAAGATACAAAAAACAAGAGAGATTATCTTGTTGATATGAAAAGCATAAACATAACTGAAAACAATGTTTACAACTATCCTGATTTGGAAGTTGATCATTTAACTAGAGGAAAGTTCAGTTTAACTGACCACTCTTTAAATCAGTTATGTGGCAAATTAGAAATCGGTACGCAGTATTTAAGAAAATGCTTACCTGTTTCTCAACAACTCGTTGCTCACAATCTTAACTTTTGGATTAACAAAAGTAAAGATAAAGAGTTAATGTTAAGAACATACGAAGTTGAGCCAGATGGTTCGCCGTATGAAACTGTTAAAGAAGCTAGAGCAATTTGTTCAAATCGTTATAAAAGAATTGATAACGATGTTGTGGCAAATCACTCACTTAATAAACTTATGGATTTAGGTTTAGATATTAAGTATTCTCATTATGATAGAGATACAATTAATATTACTGCCGTAAACCAAAAACTTGAAGGCGAAGTTTATAAAGGAGATGTCGTTCAAAGTGGTATTACAATTACCAATAGTGAAATCGGTAGTGGTAGCTTAATCATTCAACCATTTATTTACAGATTAGTTTGTACAAATGGTATGGTTGCTCCAAGATACTTGAATAGATTTTATTCAAGACATGTTGGTAAAATTGTAATTGATGCTAGTAATGACGATCAATACATAACAATTATTAAGAAGATGCAAAAGCAAATTGATCTTGTCAATAGCGAAGATGTGTGGACAGAAAGTTTTCAAGGATTATTAAATTCAAGAAAACAAAAAATCAACTAACATCAAATTGTAGAGTTAGCAAAGCGACATGGTGTTACTGAATCAGAAAGAGCAGATATATTCGGTAGATTAAATCACTATGTTGGCGATACTTTTACAACATCAAAGTATGAACTTGCTAATGCAATAACTAACTTGGGTAATGATGAAGATAAATCAGATCAAAGGTCTAGATTCTTTCAAGAACTAGGTGGTCTAATTGTTTTTGCACATAATCCAATGGCAGTAAGAATATAAGACGAAACAAGGGCATTAAGTTGCCCTTGTCTATTTAGGGTTGTTCCTAGATACTGACGAGTCAGCTACTCAAACTAAACTAGAAAAGGAGACAATATGTCTTTCAAACCACAACAAATGTTAGTAGAAGAAAAAGGTCTTGAAAATCAAATTAAAAGATTAAAAGATTTAGTTCCTACTGAAAGTTCAAAAGAATATCCTATAGGATATCTTAAAGAACAACTAACAACTATCATTGAAGATTTAGAAGATATTAAATTATCTATCAAATCTGAAAACGATAGGATATTAAAACATTCATTTAAAGAAACGGCTAAAGCTGTTAATTTTGATGAAGTTTTTCTTGGTAAAAAATGAATCGTAAATGTGGGGATTGCAATCTATGTTGCAAAATCCCTCATATACTGAAACCCAAAAACTTAAAACCTAAAATGTACACTTGGTGTCAACATTGTGAAATTGGTGTAGGTTGTAAAATCTATGAAGATAGACCTGAAACTTGCAAAAATTTTATATGTGGTTGGCTTAAAGGTCTTGTTCCAGAAGAATGGAAACCTAATAAAGTTGGTTTTTATATTACTATGGAACAGGAAGAACAAATTAGAGATAAAGTTTTTGTTATTTATGCTGAACCACATAGAGTTCATAACATAGCCAAATATCTCAAAGCACACGATATATTTGATGATTATGGCGATTTATGGCGATATGTTATAAGGTATAATGAAAATGAAAATGATTTGGCTGTCTTTGATAAAACTAGATTTGGAAACGAATTAAAGTTTTGTAAAAGAGGCGAATTATAAATATGTGGGGAGCAATCCCCACTTATCAATCTAACAAAGGAGTGCTTATGTTTATTTTTAGTAAAAATACAAAAGAATGGAAAGCATTAGAACTTTACTATCGTAGAGAGTGGATATGCTTTTCAGTTGGTTTTGTACTAGGTGCTTTAATTTTTTAACTTAGAAAAAGGAGTAAAAATGTACATTGATGAATACAATATCGGTGCATTAGCTTTTCCATATAAAGATGGTAAAAAGCAAAATAAACTTGAATGTGTTGCACACGTTCAATCGGAAGATGGTATTATGATAAAAAATTTAATACCATTAATTGAAGCTTTTCAAGAAGCTCATGGTCAATACAATCACAGAGTTAAAGTGATAATTGAATTTGAGGAACAAAGTGAGTGATTGGAAAGATAAACGTATTAGTGCTATCAACAGAATAATAAAAAAAACTGGTGGTAGCACTATTGATTGGCTAGATGAATATGACTCCATATGTTTGTCTAAAGCTAAAAATAAGATGGAGTATAAACTAGAGAGGAAACATGAAACGGACAATAAACCTTTTACTCGTAAGTCTTTTATTGAGTAATTGTGCGTACAATCCAGTAATTGATACTGCTGGACGTAGTGGTACTTTCGATGAAGATAAAGCTAAAGAAATTACTAATGATTTGCAACATTGTAAAATGGTAGCTGATACTAATAGTACTTTCTGGGGTGGCATTGTTTTCTGGGTAGAAAGTCCTACTGCTGATACGCAACACGAATCTATATATAGAAAATGTTTAATTAATCGTGGACACTCGGTTTTAAACTAGGAAGGAATGTATGGATAAAAAAGAGAAAACTAAACTTTTATTAAAAGGTGCGCTTTCTGAATATGAAAAAGAAAAGTATCCAGCTAGAGCATATCATTTATTTAAAAGTATAGTTGGTCTTAAGTTTAAATTAGTTAGACTTGAGAAAAACATAACTGTTGAGTCAGTTGTGCAAGATAATTCGTTTTGTTTCAATGATTATTCATTGTACAAATTTGAAAAAGGCGACTTATCTGTTACAAGATTATTTGCATTAAGTAAGTATTACAATTTTAATGTAAATGATTTATTTAGTAAACTAAACAAACTAGAGAGGTAAAACTATGCAATACAATTTAGAAAATGGTATTGTTTTATACTACGACGATCCAACTCATACATACAAAGTTGGTGGTAAAAAAGTGCCAAGTGTTACTGGCATAACAACTAAAGGATTAATTAAAGATGGTTTAACAAATTGGAAAATCACATTTCCATTAGGTTATGCTAAAAGAGAAATTAATTCTATGCTTGATAATAATGTTGCATTAGACAGAATGTCTTTAGAAAAGATATTTAGTGATGCAAAAGATAGCACAGATAAGATAATGAAAGAGGCTGGTAGTGTGGGCAGTGTTGTTCATGGATTAGTTGAAGATTATCTTAAAAATAAAGTAATTCCAAATCAGGTTGATAAACGAGTTGTAAATTGTTGGAACTTGTTTTTAGCTTGGTGGGAACAACAAGAGTATGAGCCATTATATATTGAGAAAAAATTATATAGTGAAAAATATCATTATGCTGGTACTCTTGATCTTGTTGTAAAAGACAAGAAAGAAAAACTTGTTTTAATTGATATTAAAACAAGTAACCAAGTATCATTTGACTATCTATTACAGTTAAATGCATATAAGGTTGCGTTTGAGGAAGAAACTGGAAAGAAAATCTCAAAAGCACTTGTGGTTAGATTACCAAAAAGTGATAAGAGAATTGATGTTCAAGACATTCCTCTAAATAAAAAACTTTTCAATGCTTTTCTTGGAGCAAAAGATATCATGACTTCAATGAATAAGTATTGGGATAATTAACATAGGAGAATCTGATGGCATATAATAGACCACAGTACAACAAAGGAAGCTACCCAAAGAAAAGTTACAATGGTAACACTAGCGGTAGTAATGGCGGAACTGCTAAACTTATCTCTACAAAAAAAGATAAGTTAATTCTAGCGGTTGAACTCAATAATCAAAATTTAGTTTTGAAAGGTTATTGGGATAATAGGATAAATGGATTTAAACTTTTTCCTTATTACGATAAGTCAAAAAGTAGTCCACAATTCAATCAGCCAAAACAAGCTCGTAATGATATGGACGATCAGTTGCCACAATCTGAACAAGAATGGAGTCAGGGCGATGCTACTGAGTTTAATCCAGAAGAATACGATCATCAGTTGGGAGATTAATGGTAAGTTCTAATATTGATGCTCTTACTTTCGATAGGCAACAGATAAATCAAACTTTAGATAAAAGGTCTAAAGAGTTTACTGATGCTTACGATGTGCTTGTCGAACTTGAAGATGATGTTAAGTTGCATTATGCAAAACTTTTTATCAGCTTAAAAGATGACGTAGTAAAAAGATCAGCAGAAGAAATAAAACATCTTATTGCTACTGATGATATGATGAGAGAGTTAGTAAGAGAACTTAACCAAGCTAAAAAAACCCACATGAAAGCTAAAACCGAATGGGATAAACTTAAAACTAAAATTATGCTTTTACAAAGTGAGTTAAAGCAAAATTTAGAGTTTAATTCTATGGGTCAATAACGGTCGGAGGTGTGGCGAGAAATCGCCACATCAATGTCTAACTATATCTAATCCGTCTAAATTACTTTCTTCAGTAATCACTTCATAATCATAGTTATAATCAATAACTTTCACATCTTCAAATTTTGTAATTTCATGTATTGTACTTTTAATTTTTGGAAATGTTGGTCGTAGATCAATAAATCTCAAACATATGAAATGTCCATAAGGACTATATCTAGATTCTAATTGTAATTCTAAATTTGTTATTACTGCGTCTACAAGCATTAATCATAATACTACTTCTTTCGCATTATGTCAGCACCTTTAAGACCATAGATCGCACTAACTACTCCAATAAAAATTGCTTGATACCAATAGGGAAGCTGATTGAAATATTCAAAAAATAAATCTAGTTTATTACGTATGTCCACATCGTCAGTGAAAATAGAATAACCCAATATAAGAATAGGAATGGATATAAGAATAAGTACAAATTCATCTTTATACCCATTATCATTACTCTCAATAATTTTCGCTTTATATTCAATATCGCCTTTCGCCATCTTTTCAGCATGTAACATCTGTGCGTCAGACATTAGCTGTTTGGTACGTTGTTTGTTTTGATAAATCTTTGCTCCTGTCTTTACACCTAAACTTAATAAATTCAACCACATAATTATTTCTCCTGTATTTTTTCTTTTAACATATCTATAACATGCTTTGCTTTATCTAAATCTTTTATTTGATCTTTAATAGATTTGTGTTTTAAATTATATCTTGATATGTATTTGACTACTTTTGTTTGACAAGCATTGAGGTTATTATCCATTGCATAGTCTAAAGGTTGGATTTTTAGCTTCTTATACCAATCTCCACCCACTTGCTCGGAAAATGCAGAATCATCGCTCTGCGTAGCTCTATGGCTCTTTAAAAGGGTATTTTTTAGCTTATTAGACTTACTCATACTAGTTTTTTAATCCAATCGCCTTTATCGTTTAAAACCATTGGTAATAATCTTGGTACACCATTTATTATGATACCACAACCTAAAATAAATCTTGTTTTAAAATTTTTTGCGTAATTAAAAGCCATCGACTTTTGATTGATTAAACAACCTACATTCATAGCAAAAAACAAGTTGTCAGGGTTTGCCCAATAGCTGATTAAAAATTTCGTATGATAATGCCCTTGCACAGCAGACATACCCATTGTTTGCGATACCTTTAAAATATCAGCACTACGACCATGCGTAAAAAAACATCTTTGTCCATTAGACATTGTAAGTGTTAAATCATCTACCCATTTCCATTTTCTAGTTCCAAGAAACTCGCCATAAGGTTTTAGAAAAGCTTTTGACATACCGTATTTTAATGCTCGTCTATAAACTAGACTACTGTGATTAGAGTCAACTTCTGTAACTTCTGGAAATATATCTTCTAATTGTTTTATGTATTCTTTTGATTTGTCTAATTCGTGTCCAGCAGAATATAAATCTGGGTCATGTGAATGCATATTGATTGCGTGAAAATCTAATAGATCGCCTATGTTAACAACATAGTCAGGTTTAAATTCTTTTTTTATTTCTTTTAAAAAGATGATGCTATCTTTATGTTGATATGGCAAGTGCATATCACTTATTACTAAGATTTTTTTATAACCCATACAAGTATCACTTGTACAATTAATTCGATAAAATGTAAAGTAATTGACCTAAAACAAGAATACCAACTGCACCAAGACCATATAAAATACGATCTATGTCTTTCTTCATATGATGTAAATGGTTTTTAATTACTAAATCTAATTTTTGATTTACTAATTTTATTTTACCATCTAATTCTATAAATTTCTCTTTATTAGTTTTCATCTTCTTTTTCTTCTCTTTCTACGAAGATCAGTATCATGTTTTCTGCTACCTCTCAAGAAACTATTGACTCTTCCCATAGACCATGCCGCCATAGATGTTCTAGGTCTAGACCCACTGCTTAGATATGCACCTTGTCCTCTACGATAAACTTTTTTTAGCATACCAAGTGTTACAGACTTTCTATTCTTGGCTTTATTTCTTAATGTTGCAACTACTCTTGCAGATAGTGGTTTTCTTCTTGCCATTATTTTACCCTCGCTCTAAACATTGATCTTGGAATTGTAGCACCTGATTTGTACAATGAGGACATAGACTTTAATAGACTTGCTCTAGAACTTCTTTTGTTGCCCTTTAATCCTGATAAGTATTTTTTAGGCAATCCTGTTCTTTTATCTTTTGGTACTTTTCTTTTTTTTCTTTTTCTTGACATTTCTTCTTCTTTTTCTCATTGGTCTTTTATCCATTAACACAGATAAAGTTGATGTTGTTGTATAACCACTCATTTACCTACACTCCTCATTGCTTTGTTATGAGCAGATGAAAAAGTAGCACCTTTTTTTAATGCTCTAGCCATACTTCTCATGTGTTTAAGTGTATGATGTTTAGCATGACTACGCATAGTTTTTTTTTGTCTAGGTTTTAGTCCTTTGATAATGTTTTTAATTGATGCTACTTTAACCATTATCTTTTCTTTTTACCCATTTTATTTTTTTTCTTTTTCTTTTTTTTCTTTCCATGTCCTGTATGATATGGCATAGTTCCTCCTGTTAGTTTGAAAGTTTACCACCTGACCATTTAGCATCAGGTAGTCCATTTTTAAATTCTTTACCATCAAAGGTCAATACTTGTTTTCTATTACTTCCCTCATTATAGCTACAATGTACCCAACCACTGTTTGCTCCTTCTTCTTCTTTCCAAAACTCAAGTATCAACTGATCAAAATCGCAATTATTTTGAATCCAAAGTGCGACTTGTAAATTTGATATACCCATTATCTCAAAATCTACTGCCTGTCCTTTTGTATGTTGGCTCGTCTTTGACGATTTAATTGCAACACAAAGTTCTTCACTACGAAATCCTGATGTCACTAAGATTGGCTTCTCAAACTTGGCTCGTACAGGCTCAAGTACTGCATAACAAAGATCAGTTAAGTTTTTAATCTCGCCACTTCCAGCTTTGTTTTTTATTCCAAGTCTAGTAGCAGTAGATGATTTTTCAAACTCAGATAATGAAAAGTGTTTTGATAATTGCATAATTAACTCCTATCTTGCATTAGTTGGAACACCATTAGAATTAACAAATGGAGATTCTGCTATCGCATAATATATGAAAGTATTTCCAGATTGATTTACAGCTACACTTGATGTTCCTTTCCAACCAAAACCATTTGAAAAAAATTCTCCATAAGTTACAGTACCCTCTGCACTATTAGCATTTGCGTATATATATTTACCTTGTGGATTTGCTGGAGATCGTTTTGTATCAATAACTAGCCACCCATTTGTATTGTCTGCATTTTTAACAAGCAACCAACCAACATTAAATCCTGTATGTATAAAAACATCAGAACCTGTGCCAACATAAGACCCCACTTTAGAATAACCTTTTATACTAGAAAAACAGTAACCAATCAGATTATTTCCAGAACCATTATATAAACTTGATGAACCAAGACTAAATACTGATGAGGTTGGTGCAGTATTATTATATCTTACCGAAGATGTACCGCTTACTGCACTAGTTAAATCTAAAAATAAAGATACTTGTTCTGCATTTGTTAAATCTTCATGATACACAGCCCATTCGGCAGTTGCTGATCTATTTTTAATTATAAACATTTGTGGTACAGCACCTAATCCATGACCAACTGTAGCATTTGCACCTGTTCCTGTCCAAGACACAATAGAAAAACCCTGTGTGCTTCCAGCAGATACAGTTGATTGAATACTGCCTGAAAAATTTGATGAACCAAATGTAGAGTTTGTGTTTGCTTGTCCACCCATTCCTGAATGTGATGAACATTGATAATATAATGTTGGTGCAGATGCGGCTACAGTGATTACAGTTTTTGCACCTGAACTTCCAGCCGTTCCTGTTGTGGTTACTCCTGTTGTGTATTCGCCACCTGATTTATCTGCGGCTGTATAAAATCTTAATGGGTGGGTTGCATTTGAACTGTCTGATTGATCGAATGTGTAAGTACCACCCTCTTGTAATTCTAAAGTTACAGCACTTGTTCCAAAGTCATCAAATCTGTATTTGTTTCCACTATCTGAAACTACTTTTACTGTATAAGTTTGTGATGGTGCTGTGCCACCAGCTAACCAATTCCATGATGCGTATGTTTGACCACTAGCATTTTCATCTGTATCATTACCTATTGAAAATCCATCTGAATTAAAAGCAGTTAATCCTGTACTTCCCATATCTATTTCAGCACCATCAGTATTAGAACTTAGTTTTTCTTGCGCACCTCTAACTGCATCATATAAATAGTGATTATGTGTTTGTGATCTTACTTTTATCCATACCCAGTCAGGTTGAAAACCAACTCCTGTTATAGATTGAGTGCTACCATTTCCTGTATAAAGTTTGGTATTAAAATAATCTGCTGAATTGTCTATTGTTGTATAAGCCATTATCCATACTCCGCTAAATTTTTACTGCATAAAGAATAATATCCTGATGGTATTGCGTATTCAAAGTTTCCATAGCCATTACCATCTGAATTTCCTGATGAGATTGAATAAGTATTAGTGCCACCAAAATTAACTTCCCATCCTATTGTTCCGCTACTCCAATCTCCATGAGCTGGAAAATATGCACCTAAAGCTACACTTGCTGGGTCAGTTATTGATAAATAATTATTAGGACTTGCTTCATCCCAATTTCCAGAGCCGTCTCCCCATTGTCCATCTTTACTAAAATAAATTCTGTTGTTATCTAAATCTAGTGCTACACCTATTATTGCGTTTAAATCTATATGTGAGCCATGATTATTAGAACTATTATTAGTCCAAATTTTTCCATCGTTTAAATATAATCCATAAGATTGTGTTCCCTCTAACAAAGCATCTGTAGCTGATGTAACTTGCGCTCCCTCAATTCCAATTACACCATAACTACTTCCTTGTGAGTCAGAAACAAATTTTGCTTCCCAATACCATTTTCCAGCAGTTAATCCAAAAGTTCCAAGAGTGGGTGCAGTATTTGATGAGCCAGCAGTTACTAATTTACAATTTCCTTCTGAAAAAGTTGCACTTTGATAATAGTTATCTAATTTATTAAGAGTACAAAAATTATTTGTGCAAGTATCAGTAGATTGGTTAACACTTGTTAAATTATTTACAGTAAAATTATTTCCTTGACCTGATACATCTGCACCTAGATTACTAGAGTTTTCAAAGTCTAAATAAAAACCATTTGTACCAAATGTTAAACCAGATACATCTATAGGTTTCCATATTGTAGGACTATCACTATCAAACTCTCCAAATGATGTTGGGTCTAAAGATTGTCCATCACAAAAAACTACCTCTGCTAAATAACCATCAAACCATGTACTTGAATTGTTATAAGTGCCTAATCTAAAAGTATGACCTGAAACATTTATTTCTAAATCTGTGTTTTGACTTGGTGTTTGTGAAGATGACCATGAAGTCTCCTCAACTCCATTGACATATATTTTGATTCTATCTGCCTCTGCCGCTTGTGTCATATCAACTCTTAAAACTATATGGAACCATGCTGATGGGTCTCTAATCATTCTATTACTAACCCAATTAACTTGTTGAGTTGCACCATCTATATCGTAATATTCTATTTTACCATCATCGTCTAAACCAAAGTAAGTATAATGACCAGCATTATTAACATGAAATATAAATCCTCTAGAACCTGTAACACTTGTTTTAACCCAAGCCGAAAATGTAAAAGTCCTTCTATTACCATTTGCTTGTGAATGATTTAAACTATGACTACTCCCATCATCAAACCTTAATGAGTTAGCAACTTCATATCCTGTTTCTTTTATGGAGTTAGTTCCAAGTATAAGTGGCATTAAATCTCCTTTGGAAATTCTGCTAAAGGTCTTATTCCATTTTCGTCTCTTGTATATAACATTTCTAATTCATTAACATTATTACAAGCATCTATTTGAGTTTCCATTTCATTAGATTTTGCTCTAACATTTGCTCTATAAGTTTTAATATTGTCAGGTATTGTATATGTATCATCATCTAGTGCTTTGTGATTATGCCAATCTGTTTTCTCTAATAATCCTGATGCTTGTTGTTTAACTATTCTTTTCTTTTCAGTTTTTAAACCATAGTTAATTACTTGGTTTCCATTTTCATCTAAAATATTTTCTCCATTTTCATCTACCGCATGTTCATCTTCAAGTCTTTTTGGTGTTGCAGTTCCCCATGATCTTGTAACTTGATTGTCTACAAAATTATATTCTTCATTAGTATTTATGTAATATGCTTCATCTTTTTTATTTGTTGAGTCTGTGATTATTTCATAGATACCTATGCTATTTAATTCAGAAGTTGACCAAAGCTGAAATATTTTAGCTGGGTATCTTACATCACTAATCACTAAAGATTTAGGATTTGTTATTATTTTTGTTATTGAGCCATCTTCTACTAATGCGTACATATTTTAACTTTCACTTAAATTTAATGTTCTACCTACTTCTTGCCATACAGCACCATTGTATCTGAA
>LUMU01000179.1_pt1 | contig 13157 bp, 10 predicted proteins | sample 729751 | NCBI WGS metagenome assembly LUMU01 (sample SAMN03860300, study PRJNA289734) | marine metagenome | biome: seawater column; feature: ocean; material: water; isolation source: Red Sea water column Station 192 - depth 100m | place: Saudi Arabia: Red Sea | collected 2011-10-15 | depth 100 m
CTCTTTGTATTCTGAAAAATGTCTTGCAATATCATGGTCTAATGCGCCACATGTTGTAATTACCACATCACACCACTTTTTCTTTATCATATCTCGTATGATTCCTCTAAATCCTGTTGAAACAATTGCGCCAATAAATGACAAAAACTTTGTACATTGTTCATCACTAATCATATTGTATAAGATGTCTACGCCTTCCGCTACATTTCTTGCCTCAAATCCGCCTGCTTGTTCTAATTCTTTGAATATTTTGTCAGCATCTGCATCTTTACTAATATCAATATCTTTGACTGGACGTCCTGGTGTAATCATTATGTTTTGTTGAATTAATTGCCTAGATATTCTTATGCTTTTTTTGATAATACGTTATTAATTCTAGAACTCCCCTCATAATATTATGAAACGAATTCTAATCTTAGGCGGCGGGTTTGCAGGTGTTGAATGTTGTTTGAAACTAGAATCCTATTTTGGAAATAATTCTGATATTGAAATTACAATGGTTAGTGAGGATAATTTCATTTTATTTACTCCTATGCTACCTCAAGTTGCTTCAGGTACCATTGAAACTAGGCACATTGTCACGCCAATTAGAACTCTAATTAACAAAACCAAATTCTATGAGGCTAAAATCAAACACATTGATCCTCATGGGAAGTCTGTGACCCTCTATGGAACAAATGAAAATCGAGGAATGATACTTCACTATGATTTTCTAATAGTTGCGCTTGGAAGTAAAACTAATTTCTTTGGAATGAAAAATGTTGAAGAAAATTCATATCAAATGAATACCATAAATGATGCAATCATTCTTCGAAATAGAATAATTGATTTAATGGAGCAAGCAGAAAACGAAACTGATCCTATTTTACGTAAGGCACTACTAAGAATTGTTATTGTTGGTGGAGGTTTTGCTGGAGTAGAAACTGCAGGTGAATTAAATGACTTCATTTCCGATATTGCTGAATATTATCCAAACATAACTGAAAACGATGTTAAAGTGACATTAATTGAAGCATCTACTGAAATCCTTACAGGATTTCCAGTAAAACTTGCAGGCTTTGCAAAAGAAAAACTTGTAGAACGTGGAATTGAATTAATCCTTGATGCAGGTGTAACTTCATTTGACGGTAAAGAAGTCTTACTAGAAAGTAAATCTCCCTCAAACAAGGTTCTATTGAGTGATTCCTCTCAGGAAAAGGGCCATTCTCAATTGGTCTCACTTGACTCAATTCCGTCTCGAACTCTTATTTGGACTGCAGGTGTTACTCCTATTGAACTTATCAAAGAATCATTGTTTGAAACCCATAAAGGTAGAATTATTGTAAATGAATTTCTTCAAGTTCCTCAATTTCCGGAAGTATTTGCAATAGGTGACTGTTCTACATTTGATCCAAAACTTACAATGAAACCTTTTCCTCCTACTGCACAGATTGCAGAGGCTCATGCAAAAATTGCTGCAAAAAACTTGAAAGAATTGTTAAACGGACGTTTAATGTCCAAATTTGATTATACATGGAAAGGTCAAAGTGCAATAATAGGAAAACGTACTGGAATCGCATCTTTTTTTGGAATTAATGTCGCAGGTTTTTTGGCATTTTTAATGTGGAGAAATCTCTATCTTTCTAAGATTCGTAGTACTGATAAAAAATTCCGTGTATGGCTTGACTGGACTTTGGAATTATTCTTCAAAAGAGACATTTCTCGTCTAAAAATCATCACAAAAAATGGTAATTCTAGAAATGAACTTGACGAAGTAGATGATGTGAGATAATTTACTATCTTTGATGTTATTTTGAACCCATTCTGCTTGCTTCTCCAAGTTTGGTGTTAGAGAAATAATCTAATGCCTCGTCATCATTTGGTACTTGTAACACATTTTCCATCGATTCAAGTCTCTTTGATAATGCTGTTAGACAATTATCTGATTTTTGAGCATCATGGTTTTCAATATCTTGTTTACAATTGAAACAGGTTACTGCCATACGACTACTAATTTTCATGTGCAATATAGGTATGATCCTACAGAAATTGTAATTCCACTAGGATATTTCTAATCTGATATTCTAAAATTATCTCTTCTTAGATTTTGATTTTTTTTGTTCAATTGATGCTTGTGCTGCTGCAACAATTGCTATAGGAATTCTATGTGGGGATGCACTAACATAGGAAACATCTGCAGAATGACAGAATTTAATTGAATTTGGATCTCCGCCATGTTCTCCACAAATTCCAATTTCCAAGTCTTTTTTCATATCTCTTCCTTGCTTAATTCCAATTTTCATGAGATGGCCTACTCCATTAACATCAATTGATTGAAATGGGCTTGTCTCTAAGAGTTCTTTTTCCATGTATTCTGGAAGGAATTTTCCTTCTGCATCTTCTCTACTGAAACTAAATACTGCCTGTGTCAAGTCGTTTGTTCCAAAACTGAAAAATTCTGCAGTATCTGCTAACTCATCAGATGTCAAACATGCACGAACAACTTCTAACATTGTTCCAAAGTTTATCTTAAATTTCATCTTGTATTTTTGCTGCATCTGTTTTTTTACATCATCATAAATTGATTTGATGTAATTTAATTCTGCCAAACTGCCCACCTGTGGAATCATTATTTGTGGTTTTGCGTTAATTATTTCTGCTAATTCTCGTGCTCTGTCTAGAACTCGTTTTGTCTTTTCACTGTTATCATTTTCTTTAGTCATTTTCTCTTTTAGTTCTTCGGGATTTGGTAAAAATTCATGCAATGGTGGATCTAGTAGTCTTATTGTAACTTTGTATCCTTCCATTGCCTTTAAGATTCCAATAAAGTCACTTTTTTGCAATCCTTGTAGTTTCTTTAATACTTGGTTTCTTTCATTTTCTGATTGTGCCATAATCATTTCAACAAATAATCCAATCCTATCTGTCTCGTTAAACATTCTCTCTGTTCTACACAATCCAATTCCCTGTGCACCATATTGTCTTGCAAGTTTTGCTGCATCTGGTGTATCTGCGTTAGCACGAATTCCTAATTGTTTAGTACTTTGTGCCCAACTAAGAATTGTTTGAAAGTCTTTAGTTACTTTTGGTTCAACTGTAGGAACCTCTCCAATGAAAACGGTACCAGCACTTCCATCAATTGAAATCATTTCATTTTCTTTAACTGTAATTCCGTTTGCTGTACATGTGTTATTGTCATAATTGATTTTTAATTCTGAACATCCTACGATACATGGCTTACCCATTCCTCTTGAAACAATTGCAGCATGTGATGATTTTCCTCCAAGACTGGTTAAAATTCCCTCTGATGAGAAAAATGCTGGAACATCTTCTGGTTTTGTTTCTTTTCTAATTAAAATGACCTTTTTTCCTGACTCTCCCAATTCAATTGCTTTTTTAACATCAAAGATGGCAATCCCACTTGCAGCACCAGGTGATGCTGCAATTCCTTTTGCTAATTGTTTATGCTCTTTAATTTTTGATTCATCCATTGTTCTATGCAATAATGCTTCAAGTTGTTGTGCTGGAATCCTTGTTAATGCTCTGTTTTTATCAATTAATTTCTCTTTTACCATGTCTACTGAAGTTTTTACAAGTGCTCCTGCACTCATCTTTGCAGTTCTTGTTTGTAACAAATAGAATTTTCCTTGCTCTATTGTAAATTCAATGTCTTGTGGTTCTCTGAAATGTTTCTCTAATTTTGCACATGCATTACTCAATTCTTTATGTGATTTTGGCATCTCTTTTTTTAATAATTCTACATTTTTTCCAGTTCTTACTCCTGCAACGACATCTTCGCCTTGAGCATTTGTAAGATATTCTCCTTCAATCTCTCTTTTTCCATTATGTCCGTTTCTTGTAAATACCACTCCTGTTGCACTGTCATCTCCCATATTTCCAAATACCATTGTTACAACATTTACTGCAGTTCCATTTGCAATATCTTTAGTAATTCCATTTTTCTCTCTATAAACGACTGCTCTTTCTCCCATCCAACTTTTGAATACCGCTTCAATTGCTAATCCTAATTGTTCGTTAGGTGTATCTGGGAATTTTCTCTTTGTATGTTCTTCACAAATTTTCTTGTATTCTGCAACAATTTTCTTTAGTGATTCCACATTTAGCTTACTGTCATCAGTTACTCCTTGTTTTGCCTTTGCAGAATCTAAAACATGATCAAATTTTTCATCATTTACTCCAAATACAACTTTTCCAAATAATTGGATGAATCTCCTGTAAGAATCCCATGAGAATCTTGGATTCTGTGTTTGTTCTGCAAAACCTTCTACTGTTTTTTCATTTAATCCTAAATTCAAAATTGTATCCATCATTCCTGGCATAGAAATTGCTGCTCCGGAACGTACAGAAACTAAAAGTGGATTTTTTGTTGAATTCCATTTTTTTCCTGTCTTTTTTTCCATCTTTGTAATATTTTTCATAACTGCTGGCATGACATCTTTTGGAAGCTTTCTTCCATTATCATAATACTTGTTACAAACTTCTGTCGTAATTGTAAATCCTGGTGGAACTGGCAATTTTAGGCGTGTCATCTCGCTTAGTCCTGCACCTTTGCCTCCTAGCAACATTCTCTTTTTGCTGTCGGCCTCTTCAAATGCGTAAACTGGTTTGTTTTTTGCCATGAAAAATTTGTCGATTTACTGGCTTTTTAAACCCTTACAAAACTCTGAGATTATTTTTTCCCAGTTTTTTGCTTTGACAATTCCACTTGCAACAAGTATTCCTCTTGATCCAAGCTCTCTTGCTTTTGATACATCTTCGCCTGAAACAATTCCTGCTCCACACAAAAGCTTTGTAGAGTTTTTTGCAGACTTGACTGCTTGTACGGCATTCGTAATCAATGCTGGTTTTTCTGTAGAAATTGCCCTGCCTGTGCCAATCAATTCTGGAGGTTCTATTGCGATAAATGTTGGATTTAATTTTGCATATTTTTTTGCCTCATTGACATTTTTTACACATAGAACTGTTTTGAGCTTTAACTTTTGTAATCGTTTGACTAGTGAGATAATCTCTTTTTCAGAAATTCGATGCTCACTATGATTTATGATTGAACCTGAAACTTTTGACTTTTTTACAATTTCAGGAACCATGAATCCGGTGGTACTTCCAACTTTTTTATCGTCTACGTGCTGTGCCAAAACTGTAATCTTGAATTTTGTGATTAATGGAATAAGATTATGTGGGGGTGCTATGGCAATTGATACTTTGTATTTCTTTGAAATTTTTTCTGCAATTTTTGCCATCTTGACAATCTTATCTCCAGCAATTTCGTCATAATTTTTACAATTTATGATAAACATGTTATTTCCTAATTGATTCGAATGCTTTCTCATATTTTAGCTTCATTATGAGAACTGTCATTGTAAGAAACATGGCTGCTACATTAACACCTATGATGTAAATATCATCAATTTCAATTCCATAAATAAGCCATAACACTGCTCCTGAAAATATTGCAATGACCAAATATTTTGAAACATCTTCTAGCTTCTTTGTTTTATAGCCTTGAATTATTTGTGGAACCCATCCAATGAGGATTAAAATTCCTGCTGCTATGGCAACAATTCCTAAAGTAACTTCGTCAAGCATATCTAATTCCAGAAAAATTGGTCCAGTCCTGTTTGTTTTGGTTTACCAAGAATGGTGTCAAAATCTAGATCCATTGATGATGTAATTTGCTCCAAAGTACTTTCCATAAACTCCATGTATTTTCCAGAGTCAATTTCATCTTGCCTTGCCAATTCCACTGGTTTTACACCCGGCTTATTGAGTATTTTAACATATGATATTATGTCTCCTTTCTTTATCTCTCTAGTTGTTTCCAGTTGTTTTGCAGCTCGTATGTGTTGTGGGATTGTTTTGACATATTCCGCAGGTGCTTTACTGAGTGTAACATTAAATGTTAATTCTTTCAATGGAATACTTTTTTCTTGAACTTGTTTTGCATAATCTGCAATTTTATTGCTAACCTTCTTTTTTGCATTCTCAAACTGTTCTTCATTTTTAACTTCTGCAAGAATGTCTAGTAGTTCATAAAATAATGTCTTGATAAATGGAGGTGTATGGGATTTTTTTCCTGTTAGACCTTTTACGTCAACTTTACCCTTTTTTGTAACTCCAAAATAATTTTTTTTCCTATTACTTAATACCACATACCTGTATTCCTTATCAATCTCTAATTCTACTCCGTGATCATCTTTTGCTAGTTTTATGACATCGTCAATTTGTTGCACAGTTGGTTTTTTTACAAAAAGTGAATCTGTATCTCCATATAGAACCTCTAAGTCTATTCCTTTACATTTTTCAATTGTATCCATAATGATGTATCTTCCTAATGCAGTAGTTGCCTCTGCTGCTGGAAGAAAATACAATGGGAATATTTCTGCACCCATAACTCCGTAACTGGCATTAAGTATGACCTTCAAAGCTTGACTTACTACTGTATACAGCTGTCTCTCTTCGTCTGTAATGTTTTCTTTTTTTGATAAACTTTTGTAATAATTGACTCTCAAATCTCGCAATGAACCAATAATTAATGACGTTAGTCCGTTCTTTTTTGTACATCCCCAATGAGACGTTCCTGGTATTGCATTCTTTTTACATTCTTCGTGTGGGCATCTAACAGTTTCATATGATAAATTATTTACTTTGATTATGCTTGGATATAGACTTGCAAAATCCATTACAGTTACATCAAAATGTACTCCTTCAATTGGTTCTATCACTAAACCGCCTCGATATTTTTTATCTTTAATCACTGCATCATTTGCCATTCCAGCTGATTTTTCTTCAATTTCATTTCGTCTTGGTATAAGAAAATTATTTTTTCTGTGTTCATAATACAATAAACTGCGAATCCATTGTGAAACTCCCATTCTTGAAATATCATCAATTGGCATTCTTGCTATTCTTGTAATAACGACTAGAAGATTCATGAGTAAATCTTCATTAAAACTAGTTAGCTTGTATGTTAGATATGCATCATTTTGACAATATTTTGCAATTTGATAGTATGTCATATTGTCAATTTCTACTCCATAGTCCATTTTTTGTTCACCTAACACTCCCTTTGAAACACTATTGAGAGAGAAATCAGAATATTTTTGTGAGAATACGTAAATTTGAAATGCTTTATTTGAAAACGTCCTGTACAAATCTAAATGAACTCCTTTAGTCAATGTTGCAGAATCTTTCATCATGTATAATGGATTTACATCTTCTGAAATCCCTAATCTTTTTGCACGATTATACAAATATGGTAAATCAAAACCATCTCCGTTGTATGTGATTAATACTGGATATTTTTTTACCAACCCAAATGCATCTTCAATTAGCTTTTTTTCCTGATCTTTTTCATAAAACACTACTTCGATATTTTTTTCCAAGTCGTTTACTCCTTCTTCAATTCCATCTCTTTTTAAGACGAAAACCCTTCTCATACCGTCACTTGCTTCAAATCCTATAGCTGTTACTTTTTTGTCCGCAATTTTCACGTCTGGTAATCTCATTCCATCTGTTTCTACTTCTATGTCTAGACTCATTCTTCGAATTTTTGGCACAGGTTGGTTTAGAAGTTCTGCCCAGTTTGATACTTCTTCTTGAAACTGTTTTGTATCTGTCATTCCTGTATTAGCTAATTTATCAAAAAGCATACTCTTCATTGCAAGATTTGTTTCATCAGACATCTCAAAGTCATGAGGAATTATCTTATCATTTTCAATTTTATAGTATTTTCCAATGATTAGTGAATTGTCGTAAAGATAGTTTTCATAATATTTGATATCTGATTCCCACGATTCTACCACATTTCGTATACTTTGTGTTGTTTGTGTGCCTCCTATTGCCAATGGGTCTGTCACAATAATCTTTGAAATTGGAATTTCTTTGTCTTTTAATGTGTCAATTTTTTTGACAGTTTTAATTTCTATAACGTCATCTCGTTCTGATAAAAATTCTAAATCCTCTGGAGCCATTTTTGAAAAACAATATGGTTGATGCCCAGTTTTATCTTCCCATATGTAGATCTTTTCAGATTCTGGATTATAGAATTTGAGGCTAACTTTCTTGGTTTTTCCAAGATATGCTGCAGAAATTAATAGTGAATTTGGAATATTAGCTACTTCTTCTTGTTTAACGTTTTCAACTGCTTCCATGTCTATTCTTTAGGCTCAATCATTTTGCTAGCCCACTTTTCAATTTTATCTTTGTTTAAGATTTCAATCTCAACTCCTGCTTCTTTAATTAAATCATAATCTGTCTCAGGATATTCATCTAGACACACAAATTTTTTAATCCCAAGTGTGATTGCCATTTTTGAACACTCTAAACATGGAACAAACGTGGAATACAATACTGCTCCTTTAACCCCTGCTTCTATTCCCAAAATTGCGCAATGCATTATGGCATTGGCTTCTGCATGATTACAAAGACATCTTCCTAATCCTTCTCCTGATTTTACCTTCCCTTCCATTCTGTCGCTACATCTTTGACATCCACCTTCAAAACAATTTTTTATCCCTGGTGGTGTTCCATTATATCCTGTGGCTAATTGTCTATGATCTCTTACTATTACTGCACCTACGCTTCTTGTTATGCAATTAGATCTTAATGATGCAAGCTTTGCTTGTAACATGAAATATTCGTCCCAATTTGGCCTCTCAAAATTCTCAACCATGAAAATTCTTTGATCTGGCATCTTATAATGTCATTGCATAAATTCTATCTTTTTTGATAAACCATTGGGTTGTATCTAATAAATTGGAAATATTAAATGACAAGTAAAACTGATCTCACTTTATGGGATCAGATTTTTTTGAACACAAACTGATTAAACCAAACTCTATTGAATTGCGTGATTATCAAACAAATCTTTCTGATGATGCAAAACATGAAAACTCTCTGGTAGTACTTCCTACGGGTCTTGGTAAAACTACAATCGCATTGCAAATCATGGCTCATGTACTCTCTCAGAATAAAGGGGGAGTCCTATTTTTGGCACCCACTCGAGTACTTGTAAACCAGCATTATGATTTTCTTAAAGAAAATCTACTTTTAGATGATATTGGAATTGTTACAGGTGAAGATTTGATCAACAAACGAAAAAAATCATGGATAAATAGCGTCATTTGTGCCACTCCTGAAATAACCCGTAATGATTTAGAGCGAAACATGATTGACACTGAGCAATTCAGCCTTGTGATATTTGATGAAGCTCATAGGGCAGTTGGAGATTATGCGTATACTGCAATTGCACACCATTTCAAAGATAAGGCCCTAATCCTTGGGATGACTGCAACCTTGCCAAGTGAGAAGGTAAAAGCTACTGAAATTATCACTTCTTTGGGAATACAAAACATCTTACAACGAACTGATGAGAGTCCTGATGTTCAACCCTATATCCAAAAAACTGATACCGAATGGATTATGGTTGATCTTCCACCTGAAATGAAAGCTATACAAAAATGTCTACAACTTGCATTGGATGAACGTTACAAAACTCTTAGAAAAAATGGAATACAAATTGGTCAAAACCAATCCTTGTCTGCTTTACTCCGAATTAGGCAATACGTTTTAACACAAAATCGTATTTCAGCAAAACCCTTGTTCACTGCAATTAGAATCACATATGCACTAAACATATTTGAAGCTCATGGCGTTACCTCCTTTCTAAAGTTCTGTGATAGAACCAAAGCAAAAAAAGGCGCTGGAATCAAAGACCTTTTTGAAAAAGATCCTAATTTTATGAGAGCCGTTGAATTAGCAAACTATGCAAAATCTCAGGGCATTGAACATTCAAAACTTCCAAAGCTACAAGACGTCATTGCATCTGTAAAAGATAAAGTCTTAATTTTCACAAGCTATCGGGATTCTGTTAATGTTATTAATGACACACTAAAGAAAATGGGAATTAATTCTGAAATTCTGATTGGAAAAGCAGGAGATACTGGATTAAAACAACAAAAACAGATTGAAACTGTCCAACGATTTCGAGATGGGGATACGAAAGTATTGGTTGCAACACGTGTAGGTGAAGAAGGACTTGATATTTCTGAAGTAAATCTGGTAATTTTTTATGATAATGTTCCAAGTTCTATACGATTTATTCAACGAAAGGGAAGAACTGGTAGAAAAGCTGCAGGACGTTTACTTGTATTAATTGCAAAAGATACAATCGATGAAGCATATTATTGGATTGGTCAGCGAAAAATGAAATCTGCAAAACAGATGGGCGACAAACTTTCAAAAAAGATTGAATCTGGTGAATTAAATCCTACTGAATCTCTAGATAGTTTTCTTTAAGAATCGTCTTTATCTTCATCTGAGGTCTTTTTATCTCCTCCAGGACCTACCATTTCTTCAGGTTTAACCTCATTATCCCATTTTCCTCTAATTCCTTTTAACAATGCTAATCCTCCTGCAATCAAAATACCAAAAACTCCTGCAAACATCAAATTCCTATCTTGTAGTTGTTTTTCGCAGTCAATCTTTACTGGCAAATTTTCATCAGTATAATCATAACACTCTGAAAATTCTTTTGTTTGAATTGTAATGTCTTGATATTGTGTTCCAAATAGTGCCATAACTATGAATCCTATAGATAAGACTCCCACTCCGATCATCACAAAACGTATGTCGCTCATTGTGTAATTTATGCAGGTAGAATATTTTAATGAATTTGTAATTTTTGCTTTAATTTTCTAGAAAAAGCGTATATTGTACATGACGAATATCACTACAAATGGCGAAGTGGGCAGATTTTGTAGTTAGCGCAATACAGAAAGGATCTGGTCTTGCAAACATATCTCATGTACAAATTCATGAAGATTTGGAAAATGGATTTGGCCCTCCACAATTAATTGACAAATATCAACTATCTTCAAAAATTCAAAGAGGTATTACATTCATTACGGTTTTTAAAAAAAATGAAAATGACTGGGCTCCTGGTGAAAACATCAGAACATATGTCAAAGATGGCGAAGCCCACATTAGAACTGATGATAACAAAGTGGATGGTGATAATCTTGGGAATCTTCCATCTGTCGATGAACTTGAAATTGTATTTACAGAAATAGAAAAGGAAGAACCTAAAGTAATTCTACCACCACCTACACCACAACCTGAACCAGAACCCGAACCCGAACCAGAAGTTTCAGATGCTCCAAAAGTCAATGATAATTCAGGTGATTATGAATATGAAGATTCACGACGTGAAATACTTGCAAAATCTGCAGAAGCTGCACGTTCTCAAAAATCATTACCAAAAGGTTGGTCTGCCGAAAAAGCTGCAAATGATGAAAAAGAAATCATAAAAAGCGAAGTTGAAAAGATGAAAGAAAAATTACATCAAAAAGAAACTAGAGATAAAGAATTTGCAGATTATGAAAAAAAATATCTTGAAGAGATAGAAAAAACAAATTTACAAAATAAAAAATTAAAAGAAGAATTACAACAAAATGAAGATGCACTTCATGAAGCACGAATCGCTAGAAGATTAGAACTTGAAAAAGCATCTGGAAAAAATTATGATGAATTATTATCAAAATCTAAACCAGAGCCTGAGCCACAACCAGAGCCTGAGCCACAACCAGAGCCTGAGCCACAACCAGAGCCTGAGCCACAATCTGAAAATAAAAAATCTGTAGAAAGTCGTATTTCTGGAATGTTCAAACGTAAAAATTCAACAAAAGATGAATCTTCCCAAATTGCAGATGATACTAGAAATTTCATCAGGAAGAGACGTGTTGCACCTCGACCCGAACCTGAACCACAACCTGAACCACAACCTGAACCACAACCTGAACCAACAACTGTAAGCAAGGCATCAAGTACAATTGATGAGAATAAAAAACGAGAACAATTGGCACAAGAAGCACAACAAGCACGTTCTCAAAAATCATTACCAAAAGGATGGTCTCCTGAAAAAGCAGAAGCTGAAGAACAAGAAAGAATGGCTGAAATAGAAAAAGCCAAAGCTGCTGAAGAAGAACAAGCAAGAAAATTAGAACTTGAAAAAGAACTGGCAGATGCTAAAGCTGCTAGAGAAGAAGCTGAAAGAAAAGAACATGAAGCACATGAAAAAGAAATTGCTGAAATCAAGGCTCAAGCTATTGCTGAAGCAAAAAGGCAGGCTGAAGCTGAGGCTCAAACTATCCGTGATAAACTTCAACAAGAAATTGATGCGGCCAAAGCTGCTCAAGAACAACTACGTAAGGAAGTTGAAGAAATAAAACTTGCAAAAGAAAAATTGGAACAAATTGAACAAGAACGAAAAGATGCTGAAGCAAAAGCTGCTCAAGAACAATTACAACGTGAATTAGAAGAGGCAAAAGCTGCCAAAGAACAGCTTGAACGTGAAGAAGCAGAAGAACGAGCTAGAATTGAGGCAGAAGAAAGAGCAAAACGTGAAGCAGAAGAAAAAGCAGCTGCTGAAGCAAAAGCTGCTCAAGAACAATTACAACGTGAATTAGAAGAAGCAAAAGCTGCCAAAGAACAGCTTGAACGTGAGGAGGCAGAAGCATCTTCTCCTGAACCTGATCTTGCAACTGAGATTCAAAATGAATTAAATGAATTACGCAAACAATTGGAAGAAACTGATGACGATGAATCTTCTGATGAGGATTCTGAAAATGAATTAATCATTAGTACTCTAAAAACCGCCGTTGATGAAGGATGGACCAAAACAAAAACTGTTCAGGAATTAAGAAAATCTACTGGTCTGACAGTTAAAAAAGCACGAGAATACGCTTCTGAAGTTTTCGGATAGTCTAATTCTCCAAAATTATTTGGCATGATTTAATAATTGTATAATGACTATTTTCATCATGAGTAAATGGGCTGACTTTGTAGTTAGTGGAATGAAAAAAGGATCTGGTCTTGCAAACATATCTCATGTACAGGTACATGAGGATTTTGGTAATGAATTTGGAAAACCAGAAATCATTGATAAGAAAACCCTTGCCTCTCATATCAAAAAAGGGAAAACATATCTCACAATTTACAAAAAAAATGAAACTGATTGGGAACCTGGTGAAATTATCAATACATATGTTCTAGATGGTGAAACTCACATTAGAACTGACAATAATAAAGTCGATGGTGACAACCTAGGAACCTTACCTGAAATCGAATCTTAATCTTTAGATAAGCCAATTTATTCTGTA
>LUMU01000308.1_pt1 | contig 13146 bp, 8 predicted proteins | sample 729751 | NCBI WGS metagenome assembly LUMU01 (sample SAMN03860300, study PRJNA289734) | marine metagenome | biome: seawater column; feature: ocean; material: water; isolation source: Red Sea water column Station 192 - depth 100m | place: Saudi Arabia: Red Sea | collected 2011-10-15 | depth 100 m
CCTCTGGGCCGTGCGCGAGCGACCTCTGGGCCGTGCGCGAGCGACCTCTGGGCCGTGCGCGAGCGACCTCTGGGCCGTGCGCGAGTGACCTCTGGTTCGTGCGCGAGTGACCTCTCGGCAGGGTCGTCAGTCGCGGAGGACGTAGGCGGTGCCGGTGGAGGCGTCCAGCCAGGCGCGCTCGAGCTGGGCCCGGTCGTAGGTGCGGCGGACACCGGCGGGGGAGTCGGCGGCCGGGTCGTTGACGACCACGTCGCCGTCCGCGGTGAACCCGACGACCACGAGCAGGTGGCCGTTGGAGGAGGAGATCGGGGCGCCCGAGAGCTCGCCGGCACCGAAGGCGATCGAGATGATCACCGGCACGCCGTCGGCCACGAGCCGCTCGACCGCACGCAGGTCCGGGAGCCGGGACACGTCGGCGCGGCCGACCAGCCGGGCGGCGTACGCGACGTTGAAGGACCAGTTGCCGGTGCCGTCGTACCCGTGGTCGTAGGTCATCCGCGCGCCGTGGTCGACCCACGGCGCGGTGTGGCCCTCGGGGACCCAGGAGTAGTCCTTCTCCTTCGGCAGCGCGTCGTAGTAGCCGAGCACCATCGACACCGACGTCGGCGAGCACCACGCCTCGCCGCCGTTGCCCCACTGCGGGTAGTGCCCCTCGTGGACCATCTGGCTGTAGCGCGGGACGTCGAGCACGGCGCCCCCGGCGCGCGCGACCTTGCCGGGCTTGGAGGTCGACGGGCTGTTGGAGGGGCGGCGCGAGGTGGTCGCGGCGACGTGGCCCAGGCTCGGCGGCTTGGTGCTCGCACCGGTACGCCGCAGCAGCGAGACCCGCAGCCGCCACCGCTCCAGGCCGGCCGCGGAGGCCGTGCGCCAGGTGTCGGTCGCGACGCGCGCGAGGTCGTCGTCCTGGCTGCCGAGGCTGGTGCGCGAGAAGTACTTGTCGCCGTAGGACCAGCGACCCAGGCTGTCCCACGAGCTCTTGCGTCCCGAGGCGTCCCGCCCGCGGACCTCGACCTCGACGAGCGAGTCGCCGGGCGTCTTGGCCTCCCACGAGGCGACCAACTCGGTGAAGGCGAAGCCGGGGCGCTTCCAGCGCGAGACCCAGCGGCCCACGTCGTAGGTCGTGCCGTCGATGCGCGTCGTGGTGGCCGGGCTCTTGAGGAACACCCGGCCCCGGCGCACGACGGTGCCGGCCGTGCGCCCGCCGGCGAGCTCCTCGCCGGTCCAGCCGGTCAGGTCGCTCTGGATCTTCGAGGCCGAGCGGGCCTCGGCCGGGGCGCCCGAGGTCACCACGACCGGGGCCCAGGGGACGACCAGGGCGAGCACGAGGGCGGGGAGCAGGCGACGCACCGCACGAGGGTACGTCACTCCCGTCACACCAGTCACAGGTCGAGCGGGAGGGCGCCACGCACGTCACGCACGCGCGGGTTCGGCCCCGTGCGCCGCGCGTCCCTACGATGGAGGGGTGAGCATCCGGCTGTACGACACCGCGACCCGCGAGGTCCGTGACTTCGCACCCCTCGAGGAGGGGAAGGCCGGTGTCTACGTCTGCGGTCTCACCGTGCAGTCCGAGCCGCACGTCGGCCACGTGCGCAGCGCCGTCAACTTCGACGTGCTGCGGCGCTGGCTGACCCACCGCGGCCTCGAGGTGTCGTTCATCCGCAACGTCACCGACATCGACGACAAGATCCTGACCAAGGCCGCCGCGCAGGGCCGCCCCTGGTACAACCTCGCCTACGACATGAAGCGCGAGCTGGATGCGGCCTACGCCGCGCTCAACGTCCTCCCGCCGACCTACGAGCCGGCCGCCACCGGGCACGTCCCGGAGATGCTCGAGCTGATCGAGCACCTCATCGCGAAGGGCCACGCGTACGCCGCCGAGGACGGCTCCGGCGACGTCTACTTCGACGTGCGGAGCTGGCCCTCCTACGGGGAGCTGACCCACCAGCGCATCGACGACATGGAGGCGGCCGAGGACGCCGACCCCCGAGGCAAACGCGACCCGCGTGACTTCGCCCTCTGGAAGGGGTGGAAGAAGGCGACCGAGCCGGAGACCGCCGCGTGGCCGAGCCCGTGGGGCCCGGGTCGCCCCGGCTGGCACATCGAGTGCTCCGCGATGGCCGGCAAGTACCTCGGCCAGGCCTTCGACATCCACGGCGGCGGCGTCGACCTGCGTTTCCCCCACCACGAGAACGAGCGGGCGGGGGCCGTCGAGCCCGGCGAGGTGCCCGACGCCTTCGCCGCCGCGATGGACGACGACCTCGGGACCCCGGCCGCGATGGCCGTGTTGTTCGACACCGTCCGCGAGGGCAACAAGGCCACCGACCCGACCGGGCACGCGGCGGCCGTCCGCGCCATGCTCGCCGTGCTCGGTCTCGACCCCGCCGATCCCGCCTGGGGTCCCACCGGTGGTGGCGACGACCGGATGAGCGCCGTCGTCGACGCCCTCGTCTCCGGGCTGCTGGAGCAGCGGGCCACGGCCCGGGCGGAGAAGGACTTCGCCACCTCCGACGCCATCCGCGACCGCCTCAAGGAGGCCGGCGTGGAGATCACCGACACCCCCGACGGACAGAAGTGGAGCCTCGCCTGATGGCGGTCTCGACGCCCGCTCGTCGCTGGCGCTCCTCGCTGCTCGACCACCGGATAGGACACTGACGTGGCTGGAAACTCACAGCGCAAGGGCGCGATCAAGAAGACGGGGAAGGGCAACCCGACCGCCGGGTCCGGTGGGCGCGTGCGCCGCGGGCTCGAGGGCAAGGGGCCGACCCCGAAGGCCAAGGACCGCCCGTACCACGCCGCCCACAAGGCCGCGAAGCGCGCCGAGAGGGCCCAGGGCCAGCGCCCCCGCAAGAAGACCAACGACAACGAGTGGATCGCCGGGCGCAACCCGGTGGTCGACGCGCTGCGCGAGGGCGTGCCGGTCAACGCGCTCTACGTCGCGGAGGGCACCGAGCGCGACAACCGGCTGCGCGAGGCCTTCCAGCTCGCCGCGGACGGCGGGGTCAGCCTGCTCGAGGTGAGCCGCTACGAGCTCGACCGGCTCACCAACGGTGCGGTCCACCAGGGCATCGCGGCGCGCATCCCGGCCTACGAGTACGCCCACCCCGACGACCTGCTGACCCTCGCCGCCGAGCAGCGCGAGAAGCCGCTGATCGTCGTTCTCGACTCCGTCACCGACCCCCGCAACCTCGGCGCCGCGGTCCGCAGCGCCGCCGCGTTCGGCGCCCACGGCGTCGTGATCCCCGAGCGTCGGGCCGCGGGCATGACCGCCGCCGCGTGGAAGACCAGCGCCGGTGCGGCCGCGCGCATCCCGGTCGCCCAGACGGTCAACCTGACCCGCCAGCTCAAGGCCTACCAGGACGCCGGCTGCATGGTCGTCGGCCTGGCCGCCGACGGTGACGTCGAGCTGCCCGCGATGGACCTCGCCGACGGGCCGCTCGTGCTGGTCGTCGGCTCCGAGGGCGACGGGCTCTCCCGCCTGGTCGCGGAGACCTGCGACATGCTCGTCTCGATCCCGATGGTCAACTCCGTGGAGTCGCTCAACGCCGGTGTCGCCTGCGGCGTCGCTCTGTACGCCGTGGCGAGGGCCCGGGACTGACCGGATGACCGCCGCCGACCCCGGGGCGGACCGCCCCCCACGCACGCTCTGGCACCACACCGGTCGCGGGCTGCACGGCCTGGCGCTGCTCGGTGCCTGGGCGGGGCTGGCGGTCCTGGCCGGGCTGACGCTCTTCCTCGGCTCGTCGCGCGAGCTGACGCTGGCCAGCCACGACGCGGTCGTCCGGCCGACGCTGGACCGGCACGTCGTGGTGCGCACGGGGCCGGTGCTGCCCGACCTGCGCATCGACTCCGGCGCCCCGCTGGGCGTCGACATCACGCTCGGCAAGACCGACGCCCGCAGCACCCCCGAGCTCGTGGACCGCTACGCCGTGATCGCGTCGAGCCCCGAGGGCGCCCAGGCGCGCGTGCGCGAGGCCGTGACCGACATGGCGACCCAGGCCGCCCTCCGGGGCGCCGCGGCCGGCGCCGTACCCGTCCTGGTGTGGGTGCTGGTGGGTCCGCGCCGGCGTCGCGAGCTGCTGCGCGCCCTGCCGAGCCGGCGCGGCGCCCTCGCGATGACCGCGGGCGTGGCGGTCGGCGTCGCGTGGTGGCAGCCGTGGACGCCCGACGTCGAACGGGTCGACGACGCCCGGAGCTGGGTCACGCTCGAGCAGTTCCTCGGCGACGACGTGCCGGTCCCCGCGGAGCTCAGCGGGGTCGAGGTGCGGGGCGACGTCACGACCAACCAGACCCGACGCCTGGTCGAGAGCGCGGTCAACACCTACGAGAAGTCCCGCGGCTTCTACGCCGACGCCGCCGAGGAGGCCGGTGACCTCGACCTGCGGATGCCCGAGGAGGGCGAGACGACCGTCGTGTTCGTGTCCGACCGTCACGACAACATCGGCATGGACCGCGTCGCCCGCGCGGTCGGTGACCGGGTGGGCGCGACCGCCGTCTACGACGGCGGCGACGACACCTCGACCGGCTCCACCTGGGAGGCCTTCTCGCTGGACTCGGTGAGCGCCGCCTTCGAGGGCTACGACCGCTTCGGCGTCGCCGGCAACCACGACAACGGCGACTTCGTGGCCGACTACCTCGCCGAGCACGGGTGGACGATGCTCGACGGCGAGGTCGTCGACGGCCCCGGCGGCAGCACGCTGCTGGGCGTGGCCGACCCTCGCTCCAGCGGCCTGGGCAGCTGGCGCGACGAGACCGGGCTGTCCTTCGAGGAGGTCGGCGGCAGGCTCGCCGACGTCGCCTGCGAGGCCGCGGCGGACGGCGAGCCGGTCGGCACCGTCCTGGTCCACGACGTGAACCTCGCGACCGAGACGCTCACCCGTGGCTGCGCCGACCTCGTGATCGGCGGGCACCTGCACGTCGAGGACGGCCCGGAGGCGATCACCGGACCCGACGGGCAGGTGGGCTACCGCTACACGATGGGCACCACCGGCGGCGCGGCGTACGCCTTCGCGCTGGGCAGCAAGCCGCGCCGCGAGGCCCAGGTCACCCTGGTCACGTACGCCGACGGGCGACCGGTCGGCCTGCAGGGGGTGTTCCTGCAGACCAACGGCCGCTGGGACGTCGGGGAGTACGTCGAGCTGACGCGGCCCGAGGAGCCGGGTGCCGACACAGAGCTCCCGACGCCGACCCGCGCCCCCGACTCGGGCCCGGCGACCGGCCCGTCGCGCTCCGGCGGCCCGGCCGATCCCGGCGACGACATCGACTGACGGCGAGCCGGCGCATCAATACGCCGGTTCGACGTGCCTGCGCCGGAGCGCGACGGGCCGGTCGCCGTCGGCGAGGACGGGACGGTGACCTCCGGGGACACCGGCTCCGGCACGGGCACCACCACGGACACCGGCTCGGGCACCGACTCCAGCTCCGGCGGCGACACCGGCTCCGCTCCGCAGGGCGACGACTCCGGCGGTCCGCAGGCCGGCCCAGAGGGCCCGCCGGTGAAGGCGGGCTCGTGCGACGGCTTCAAGAACGGCCCCGGCATCACCGACACCACGATCACCATCGGCAACTCCTCCGACATCTCCGGCCCCGTGCCGGGGCTCTTCGAGTCGGCGCAGGACGCCACGAAGGCCTTCGTCGCCTACTTCAACAAGTCCAACCCCGACGGCATCTGCGGTCGCACCCTGGTGCTGAAGAACTACGACTCCCGCACCGACGACCCGGCCGACCAGCGCAACCACGCCGACGCCTGCGAGAACGTCTTCGCCATGGTCGGCTCGATGTCGGCCTTCGACTCCGGCGGCGCGGCCGTCACCGAGCAGTGCGGGCTGCCGGACCTGCGCTCGGCCGGTGTGACCGGTCCGCGTCAGCGGTGCGCCACCTGCTTCGGTGCGCAGTCCACGATCGCCGGCGAGGTCAACAACGTCGTCGCCGACCACGTCCTGAAGAACTTCCCCGACGCCGCGCAGAACGCCGCGTCGCTCTACATCAACGCCGGCGCCGCCGCCGAGAACGGCCAGCTCCAGCCCAAGGCGATGACCAAGCGCGGCATGCGGTTCACCGTCGTGCGGGGCATCGAGGTCTCGGAGTTCAACTACGCGCCCTACGTCCAGCAGCTCAAGGACGAGGGCGTGGGCTACGTCCAGATCACCGGCGCCATCCCGCAGTTCGTGCGGCTCGCGCAGGCGATGACCCAGCAGGGCTACGACCCCGACGTGTTCATGATCGACCCCACGGCGTACGAGCCGGGCTTCCTCGAGCAGGGCGGCAAGGACGTCGAGGGGGTCACGATCTACATGAACTTCGTGCCCTTCGAGGAGGCCTCGACCAGCCCGGAGACCAAGCTCTACCTCGACTGGCTGCAGGCGACGAAGCCCGGCGCCACCCCGGACTTCTTCGGGGTCTTCTCCTGGTCGGCCGCGCGGCTCTTCGTCGAGACCGCCGCCAAGCTCGGTGGCGACCTCTCCCGGGAGAGCCTGATCGACGCGATCCGCAAGACCGACAACTGGACCGCCAACGGCCTGCACGCGCCGCAGCGGGTCGGCCCCAAGAGCACCGGCGAGTGCTTCCGGCTGATCCAGGTCAAGGGCGGCAAGTTCGTCCCGCTCGGCAGCACGAAGTACACCTGCAACGGCATCACCACCGTCAGCTGACCGGCCGCGGGGCAGACCTCAGCGCTGGGCCAGCTGGGCGGTCGCGCGCCGCAGCAGCTCCCGCAGGGGTACGCCGACGGGCGCGTCGCCGCGCGGCTCGACCGGGTCCGTCGCGGCATCGGCCGACCCGGCCGACCCAGCCCACCGGCGGATCGCCCAGCGCCACAGCGCCACCGCGACGGCGGCGGCCACCCCGGCCTCCTCGTCGGGCACGTCGAGACCGCGCCGGGCGGCCAGTCCCTCGGCCAGCGTGGCTTCCCAGGCGGTGAGGGTGTCGGCGGTGCGCCCGCGCAGCGCCGAGGAGCTCGCGACGGCGGCCGCGCGCAGCACGACCCGGTGCCGCTCGGCCTCGAAGTCGACGGCGATGCCCTCCAGTGCTGCCACCGCGGCGGCGAGGTCGTCGGCGACGGCCGGGGCCTCGCGCACGAGCCGGGCCAGGCGCTCGCGGCGCTCGGCCCACCCCATGTCGAGGACCTCCTCCTTGGCCGCGAAGTAGCGGAAGAAGGTGCGCGGCGAGACCTCGGCGCGCTCGGCGATCGCCTCCACGGTCGTGGCGTCGAAGCCGTCGCGCGCGAAGAGCACGAGCGCGGCCTCCTCCAGCGCCTGGCGGGTGGTCCGCTTGTGCCGCTCGCGTCGACCGGGCGAGGTCGGGGCGGAGGTCACCGGCCTCAGTCCCCGGACATGGCGGCCCGGACCCGCTTCTCCGCGGTCGGCACCTCGAAGGTCGCGGCGGCACCGCTGCGCATGACCACGCGGTCCAGCTCGCCGGTGAAGGCGAAGGGGGTCGCGTAGTCCGGGCACAGCGGCAGGCCGCGGTCGTGGCCGATCGTCAGCCCCACGGCGGCCGAGGACAGCTGGGGGAGGAAGAACGTGCCGCGGACCGGCCCGGTCGTGACGACCTCCTCGTCGATGGAGAGGTCCAGTCGCTGGGGGCCGTCGGCGTCGGCGGGACGGAAGTCCAGCCCCACCACGTGGCTGCCCGCGGGGACGGCTGTCTCCGACCGCACGACGTCGGTGTGGTCGAGCAGCGCGAAGCACGCGGTGGGACGGCCGTCGAGGAGGTAGAGGCCCCAGCCGCCCTGGGAGTCCCCGATGGCGGCGAGCACGCCCTCGGCGCCGCCGTCCGGCACGTCGACGTGCGCGCGCAGCGAGAAGCCGGCCCCGGCCGCCGGGAGCATCGGCTCGATCACCGGCGAGCCGCCGGGTCGGTACGTGGCCTCCTGCGGGGGCGGGAACTCCCCGGGGTGCAGGTGGAACATCGAGTTCGGGAACTCGAAGAGCGGGAGCACCTGGTTGCGACCCGCCTCGGCCCACCACAGCCCCTCCATCCGGCGTACCAGCTCGGGGTGCTCGGCGGCGAGGTCGCGGTGCTCGGAGAAGTCGGTGGAGAGGTCGAAGAGCGACCAGCGGTCCGTGGCGTGGTCGAAGCTGCCCTCGACGTGGTCGCGCTCGCCGAACTGGTTGGCGACGTGGTCGGTGACGGCCTTCCACCCGTCGAGGTAGAGGCTGCGCGAGCCCATCATCTCGAAGTACTGCATCCTCCGGTGCTCCTCCGCCGCGCCGTCGCGCACGCTGGCCAGGAAAGACGCGCCGTCGACGGGCTGCTGGCTCACGCCGTCCACCGCCTCGGGCAGGGCGACCCCGGCCGCCTCGAGGATGGTCGGGAAGAGGTCGACCGCGTGGGTGAACTGCCCCCGCACGGCGCCGGGGTCGGGCACCGCGGCCGGCCAGCGCAGCACCAGCGGGGCGCGCACGCCGCCGAGCCAGGAGTAGCGCTTCCACAGCCGCAGCGGGGTGTTGCCGGCCCAGGCCCAGCCCCAGGGGTAGTGGTTGGACGCGTCGTGCCCGCCGAGGTCCTCGATCTGGCCGAGGGCGGTCTCCTCGTCGGCCTGCAGCCCCACCCAGCCCGCGGCCTCGTTGGGGGTGCCCGTCGGTCCGCCCTCGGCGCTCGCGCCGTTGTCGGACAGGATCATCACCACGGTGTCCTCGGCGACCCCGATCTCCTCGAGGAAGTCGAAGAGGCGCCCGAGGTGGTGGTCGGTGTGGGTCATGAAGCCGGCGAAGACCTCCATGTAGCGGGCGTAGAGCCGCTGCTGGTCCTCCGACAGGGTCGACCACTCCGGCACCCACGACGGGCGAGGGGTGAGCACGGTGTCCTCGGGGACCACCCCGGCGGCGACCTGGCGGGCGAAGACCTCCTCGCGGTAGGCCTCCCAGCCGTGGTCGAAGGCGCCGCGGTAGGGCTCGACCCACTCCGGGGCGACCTGGTGCGGTGCGTGCGCGGCGCCGGTGGCCAGGTAGGCGAAGAACGGCTTGCGGGTCGTCGCCTGCTGCTGGTCCTGGATCATCCGGATCGTCTCGTCGACGAGGTCCTCGGTGAGGTGGTAGCCCTCCTCGGGGGTCGCCGGCGCCTCGACGTGGTGGTTGTCGCGGACCAGCTCCGGCGCCCACTGGCTGGTCTCGGAGCCGAGGAAGCCGTAGTACTTCTCGAAGCCGACGCCCAACGGCCACCGGTCGAAGGGGCCCGCGGCGGAGGTCTCCGTGCGCGGCACCAGGTGCCACTTGCCGACCGCCATGGTGTTGTAGCCGGTGTCCTTGAGCAGCCGCGCCATCGTCGCGGCGCTGCGCGGGATGCGGCCGGTGTAGCCGGGGAAGCCGAGAGCCGCCTCCTCGGTGACACCCATGCCGACCGCGTGGTGGTTGCGACCGGTGAGCAGCGCGGCCCGGGTCGAGGAGCAGACCGCGGTCACGTGGAAGCGCTGGTAGCGCAGTCCGCCGTCGGCGACCTCGTCGATGCGCGGGGTCGAGATGCCCGAGCCGAAGCACCCGAGCTGCGCGAAGCCGACGTCGTCGAGCACGATCATCAGCACGTTCGGGGCACCCTCCGTGGGGCGCGGGTAGGGGACCGGGCGGGACTGGGAGTCCAGGGCGGAGTCGACGACGTGCTGCGGCGGCAGGTGGCTCATGACGGGCACAGTAGGACCGCCGGAGCCGTTCTGTCAGTCGTCTGACACTTTGATCCGGCCGTACGACTGTGAAGAACTAGAACGTGTTCCACCTGTCGAGACGGTCTATACGGCCGGGGGCGCCACACCTTTGCATGTGTGTGTCGCGTCACCTTCCGATGTGGCGATCGTTACCCAGTAGGACACGTTCTAGTTCTCACCCTCAGGAGGTCCGGTGACCGTCGTGCGGTCCCCCCGCTTCGCCCCCCGCGCCCGTCGTACGTCGCTGACGATCGCCGCGTCGGGCCTGGCCCTGCTCCTGGCCGCCTGCGGCTCCCAGCTCGACCCGAACGAGGTGGCCGTCGCCGGCGGTGGCACGGTCGGCTCCGGCGGGGTCGTCGTGGGGGCCGACGGCGAGGTGATCAGCGCCGACGGCGGCACCACCGGCTCGGTCGACGGCTCCACCGGCGGGGACGCCGGCACCTCCGGCAGCGGGTCCTCGGGCTCGGGCTCCTCCGGCTCCGGGAGCAGCTCGGGCGGCGGGTCGGGCAGCGGCTCCTCGCCCGACGGCGGCTCCGACGAGCCGATCCCGACCGGCAGCTGCGACGGGTTCAAGAACTCCACCGGCATCAGCAACGACACCATCACCATCGGCAACGCCTCCGACATCTCCGGTCCGGTGCCGGGCCTGTTCGAGTCCGCGCAGGACGCGGTGAAGGCGTTCGTGGCCTACTACAACCGCAGCAACCCCGACGGCATCTGCGGCCGGTCGCTGGCGCTGAAGAACTACGACAGCCGCACCGACGCCAGCGCCGACCAGCGCAACTACGTCGACATGTGCGACAACGTCTTCGCCGCCGTCGGCTCGATGTCGGCCTTCGACTCCGGCGGCGCCAAGACCGCCGCGGACTGCGGGATCCCCGACATCCGCTCCACCGCGGTGACCGGTGCGCGCTCCTCGTGCGACACCTGCTTCGGCGCCCAGTCCACGGTGGCCACCCAGTTCCAGAACGCCGTGCCCGACTTTTTGAAGAAAACCTTCCCCGAGGCCGCGCAGAAGGCCGCCATGGTCTACCTCAACGCCGGTGCGGCCGGTGAGAACGGCCGGCTGCAGCCCAAGGCGATGAAGGCGCGTGGCATGAAGTTCGTCTACGAGCAGAGCGTCGACACCGCCGAGTTCAACTACGCCCCCTACGTCCAGGGCCTCAAGGACAACGGCGCCCGCCACGTGCAGTTCCTGGGCGGCGTCCCGCAGTACGTCCGGCTCGCGCAGACCATGCAGCAGCAGGGCTACAAGCCCGACGTCTACGTCGTCGACCCCACCGCCTACCACCCCGACTACCTCGAGGGTGCCGGCAGCGCCGCGGAGGGCACGGTCGCCTTCATCAACTTCGTCCCGTTCGAGGAGGCCGCGAGCAACGCCGAGATGCAGCTCTACCTCCAGTGGCTGCAGCAGACGAAGCCGGGCGCCACCCCCGACTTCTTCGGCCTTTTCGCCTGGTCCGCGGCCCGCCTCTTCGTCGAGCAGGCCAGCAAGCTGGGCGGCAAGCTGACCCGACCGGCGCTGGTCCAGGCCATGCGCGGGGTCACCAAGTGGACCGCCAACGGCATGCACAGCCCGCAGGAGGTCGGTCCCAAGCGCACGGGCGAGTGCTGGCGCTTCGTGCAGGTCAAGGGCGGCACGTGGGTGCCGATCGGAGGCACCAAGTACACCTGCGCAGGGATCACGGAGGTCTCCTGATGAGCTCGTTCCTCGCCTTCACCATCTTCGGACTGGTCTCGGGGGCGGCCTACGCCATCGCGGCCTCCGGACTGGTGCTGACCTACTCCACGACGCGGGTGTTCAACATCGCCCACGGCGCGCTGGGCATGCTGCTGTCCTTCGTCTTCTGGGACTTCAGCGTCCGGCAGGGCATGCCGACGCTGCTCGCCCTGGCGCTGGTGCTGTTCGTGGTGGCGCCGGGCATCGGATGGTTCCTCCAGCGCTTCGTCGCCCGCGACCTCGGTGACGCGCCCGTCTCGGTCTCCCTGGTGGTGACCGTGGCGATCCTGGTGGCCACGCTGGGCCTGGCCCAGCAGGTCTGGCCGCCCGAGGCGCGCTCGGTGCAGCCGTTCTTCGCCGGCACCTCCTTCGAGATGTTCGGCTTCTTCATCACCGCCCACCAGGTGCTCACCATCGCCCTGTCCCTCGTGGTGGCCGTCGGCCTGTACGTCCTGCTCAACCGCACCCGGATCGGCACCGCCATGCGGGCCTCGGTCGACAACCCCGAGCTGCTCAAGCTCTTCGGCGGTCAGCCGGAGAGGGTCGCGGCGCTCTCGTGGGCGATCGGCACCTCCCTGGCCGCCCTGGCCGGCGTGCTGCTGGTCTCCACCATCGGCCTGGACTACTACGCCCTGCTGCTGCTGGTGATCAACGCCTTCGCCGCCGCGATCCTCGGTCGGCTGAAGAACCTCCCGCTCACCTTCGTCGGCGCGATGGCGCTGGGCCTGATCACCTCCTACGCCTCGGGCTACCTGCCCACCGAGGGCCTGCTCAACTCCGTGCGCAACGTGGTGCCGGCGCTGTTCCTCTTCGCCGTGATCATCGCGATGCCGCAGGCGCAGCTGCGCATCGGTCAGGTCAAGGGCATCGTGTCCGCGCCGCTGCCCAGCCCCTTCAAGGCGCTGGGCTGGTCCGGCGCCCTGCTGCTGGGCGTGATGCTGCTGGCCAGCGGCATGAGCGAGGCCAACCTGCTGCTGGTCGGGACGGCGGCGACGTACGCGATCGTGATGCTCTCGATGGTGCTGCTCACCGGGTACGGCGGGCACGTCTCGCTCGCCCAGATCACCTTCGTCGGGGTCGGTGCGCTGGCCTACGTCAAGCTCGACCAGCCCAACCTGCTCGGCGTGGTCCTGGCCGGCCTGGTCGCTGCCGGGGTGGGCGCCCTGGTCGCGCTGCCGGTGATCCGGCTGACCGGCCTGTACCTCGCCCTGGCCACGCTCGCCTTCGCGGTGATTATGGACAAGATGATCTTCCAGACCGAGTTCGCCTTCGGCTTCAACGGGTCGCTGAACGCCGAGCGGCTCTCGATCCTGAGCTTCCAGGTCGACTCCACCCGTGCCTACGTCTGGGTGATGGCGCTGTTCTTCGTCGTCATGGGCCTGGGCCTGCTGGTGGTCCGCGCCGGGCCGCTGGGCCGGATGCTCGTCGCCCTGCGCGACAGCCCCGCCGCCTGCGGCACGCTCGGGCTGGACCAGCGCTGGTTCCGCGTCGGCCTGTTCGCGGCCTCGGCCGGGATGGCCGGGGTGGCGGGCGCGCTGTACGCCGGCCTGCGCGGCACCGTCGGTGCCGCGGAGTTCCAGTTCTTCGGCTCCTTCACCCTGCTGCTGCTCGCGGTCGTCTTCGGCGTCACCTCCGTCACCGGGGCCGCCCTCGGCGGGACCGGGCTGATGATGCTGCCGGTGCTGCAGGCCGACTACCCGGGCATCGCCGGGCTGTTCTTCGTCGTCATCGCCGTCGGCGCCATCCTGCTGGCCCGCGACCCCAACGGCCTGGCCAACCAGCTGTTCCGGCT
>LUMU01000304.1_pt1 | contig 13105 bp, 28 predicted proteins | sample 729751 | NCBI WGS metagenome assembly LUMU01 (sample SAMN03860300, study PRJNA289734) | marine metagenome | biome: seawater column; feature: ocean; material: water; isolation source: Red Sea water column Station 192 - depth 100m | place: Saudi Arabia: Red Sea | collected 2011-10-15 | depth 100 m
GTCACAATTCTATCGTTGCGGAAGCTGCGCACAGCGTTCGGCTCCTTGTTGTGGACGCGTACTCGAAAGCCTACTTCTTTCTGCTTTTCTTTTTGATTACCAATTCGATTACGAATGTCTGGCTCATTGATAATGTACATCTTCGTCTCGCCCTTTGCGTTACGATAGATGAGCTTGCGTGTGGCTGGCTCGATGCCCAACCAATTCTTTACTTTGTTCAATAGTTGTTTCATATACTTCCTTATAATACCAGATGGTTCAGGCCGTGTCAAGCCCTAACCTTGCACCTCTTCCCAGACTGCGTGTGTGCGACCTTTGTGATATTCATATCCGGGAGACATGACATCCCAAGGCTCGCGCCCTACTTCCATCTTTACCGTACCAAGGCGATAGCCTAACCAGTAACGCTGATGCTGATGCCAGCATTCATCGACGGCTTCCATCTTACATTCTTCCCACTCAACAGAGCCAATGTCTGCACTGGTTCTAAAGTGAGCGGTGGCCTCGTCTGGGCCTCGCCATCCCTTTTTCTCTTTCCTGCCTACGGCGTGAAGTCTTATGCAATAGTTTTTCATTAGTCCATGTCCTCCCATGTGTCGCCCTCGTCGTAAGAAATCAAATCCAATTCGTGAATGCAAATTGCCTCTTGTCCTGCGTGGTCAAATCCACGCACTTCGTATTCCTTACCGCCTACAATAGCGGTTCCGTTGTCTGTTAGTGTTATGTCGTTCATAATCATGTGCCTAATATACCATAGAGGGTGGGACATCCGTAGTCCTACCCGTAAAGTTCTTCTTTGGTGAAATGCTCTGCCAATTCTTTGAAATCAGCTTCAGTGGTTCCCATGTCATTGACGTGTTGCAATGCCCGAAACAATTGGCAAGCATTGTAATGGTTGTCGCAAGCCTTTGCCGCAGCAAGGTTTTGTTTGCGTGTGGTGGTGGGGAAGATTCCGTTCTTAAGTTTCATAATAGTTACCAAGTCCATTCGGTAGTTAGCATTTGGTGAATTACCACAAAAGCAAAGGCGACAGATGCGCCGATGCTGAAGGCAATAACAATCTCTAAAAGGTAGTTAATCTTTGCTGCGAGTTTTTCGTTTTTCAGTTTCATAATCTTAAGTGGTTAGAACATTTGGCCGATCATCCAACCCAAGCGGAGAAGGATAAAGGCGACTGCGGTTAAGAGAACCATTCCGATCTTGCGTGTGATGGCTTCGCTATCAATCATGGGTATAATATAACACAGGGTTCGGGGTTTTGTCAATTACAATCTTGGGAAAGTTATTCACAAAGATCATCTGCCATCCGTGCGCTCCACACGAGGTCATCCCGTGTAGAGTAGAGTGTTGCACTAGGGCCAAGGTCAGCGGCTCGCTCCATAGCTGCGTCCATGCCTTCCCGTGTGTGCGGGTAGGTTTTGATGAGGGTCGGGCCGTTCCAGAGGGTGTAGGTTGCTTTCTTTTCGTTGTTCATTGATAAGAATATAACACACAAACAGCGAGTGGTCAACCCCTTTTTTAAGAAAAGTTATTCACAATTGTAATGAGACTAAGTCTCAAAAAATTGCGGGGGCAGCCGCCGCAAAGCCGATGTCAAGAAAAAGTTATTCACCCCCCCCCGTTCGTCACGCTGCGTTTAAAGCGTAGGGTCACAGCGAGGGGTGTGAACCAGTAGCCTACAGGGGGCAAAGCTCCCCGATAGTGAATGATGGCGAGGGCTTCAGTGCCTCCTTGACTGCTGGGGTATGCTCACCCGCAAGCTGCCGCTGATACTCCTCCTCGGCTCTGTCGGCTTCGTCCTGTGCGCGGATGTCCTCGTAGGCCTCTCTGGCCTCACGGTCAAGCTCCACGGTTTCAGCCTTTAGCTCGGCGTCGGTGGTGGGCATATCACCCCAATAAGGCTTGTAGCCATAGGCGTCCTTGCAAGCCTGATGGCGGTCACACGCGGCCAGATACCAATCCAACTGCAAAGGGGTGTGGATACCGTACTCGGCCCAGTGGTCGAGGTCTTCGACGAGGGTAGTGGCCCAGCGGCCTTTCCCTGCATTCACCCATTCGAGGGTCTTGGCGTTGCGGTCTGCGATGTAGGTTGCTAGGTCGTTGTTCATGTTAGTAATATACTCCAAAAGAATGTAATTGTCAAGGGGAAAGTTATTCACAGCACACGCAGGTCGTAGCTCCGATCCATCTCCTCAAGGTAAGCGTTATAGTCCCGCTCATGCTCGGCTTGCTCGCTGGCTGTCAGGCCGTTGTCGTTAGTGGGTTCAACGCCGTTGCTCACACCGTAGAACTCTTGGCTGGTTGGCATCATGTCCCTGAATTCGTCGTTCATCATGTAAAGAATATAACACAGAATACCCGGTTCGTCAATACTTTTTTAAAAGAAAGTTATTCGCAGGGTGTGAATAACGTTGCGGGGGCAGCCGCCGCAATGCCAAAGTCAAGGCAAAACGGCGATTTTTTTAGAATAGCTGTTCGCCAGCCGGGGGTGGCTCCTCATCCCAGAATCCCCCTTCCTCGGCTTGCGCTGCAAGGTTGGACGCATGGACTGTACTTAGATACATTTCAATAGTCCATACATGAAAGTTTGTGCTTTCATCAATACTCGGAAACTCTGGATCATCCCTGAAACTTGCAAAAAGGTTTTTAATATCCTCTTTGTGTGTCTGCATCCACTGGGGGTAGGTTAGATCGTCCCGATACTTTAATAGGCGGTTTTTCATAATAATATAGTTCTAGTCTCTGTCTCTGATGTCATTGCCATCATTGTCATTGTAATAGCCTGACACGCCCCACATTTCATCGTAGTTGGGCAGGTTGTTTACCACTGGCCGCACGGGGGGAAGCTCACCCACGGGTACTTCCTGCGCGGCTGGTTGTTTGGTTTCTTCTTTCTTATCTTTCATAATCTTAACGCTCCATTGCGATTTGTTGGTTTACCAAAGCTACAAAGTGAAGCTTGGCCTTAAAGAAGGATTCAAAGCTGCGTTCGAATCCATCGTTCCACTTGATCTTCCAAGTGCCGTTGTCGTTTATCAATTCCATTTCTTCGTTTTTCATAATCTTATCGCTCCATTGCATTTAGTGGCACTTTTCATACCAATACTCGTGCCAAGCATCTTCAATCTCGGAGTAAAACTCGTCATTAATGTAGTCGAGTTCTTCATCGTTTAGTTTGTACCAAACATGCTGACCGTCGAGTTGTCGTGATAGTAATATGGAAGCCTCTGAGAGAGCCACCACATCGTCGGCTAGTTCAAAGTGTACTTGGTACTTGTTCCACGCTTCGTTTAGTTCTTCTTTTGTCATGTTCATCATGTGATTAATATACCATAGGGGGTTGGACATCCGTAGTCCTACCTTACAACTTCTCCAAATTCTGCCTTGGCGTCCAAGTGAAAGGACACCCGCAAAAGGCTCTTGGGCATGAGCGACTCGCGCCCGTTGTGATTGACTCGCACCAAACCGTTTACAGTCGCCCTGACGTTGGTATCGCGTACCACAACGGCCTTCCAGTTGGGGTTGTCGCGGTGGTGTACTTGTGTTCCTGTCTCAAACTTCATGCGTATAGATTACCACGGGGGGTAGGACATCCGCAGTCCCACCTAAAAACAAAATAAAATTCTTTTAGGGTTGACAAAAATTTTGCGGGGGCTGCCGCCGCAGCGGTCTTTGTCAAGGGAAATTTTTTATAATTTTTTTAATTGTAAAACTTATTTGTCCTCATTGCTATTTCGTACTTGGTCAGCTATTTCGCGCATCACTTCTTCGGGGTCATCAGTCACACGAATGTAATCAGCAAGACCTTGCAAAATATCAAACTCACTTTCTTCAGCTTGTATCCATTCGCCTTTGCCTTTTGACCAGATGCCCGTGACCCGTTCATTGTCATTTTGAAAAATAGCAAAGTCAGGTATATTCTTATCGTCTAGGTCGTCTCCGTGTAAAGGATGTTTCATTGTTAAAATGTTCTATGGATTAGGTCTTTGGGCGTGGTGGTTGGTGGTCGCCAACCCTCATCGCATTTGCAATACTTCGGGCAATCATCCTCTGCGCTTCCCTCTTTGCTTACTGTCTCGTGACAGGTTGGGCAGAGGTGGAGGAAACGCATCTGGGGATGGTCTTGGCAAAACTTTTTTGTTAGTGGGCCGAACTTGGTTGTCATACCAATTTTTTTGTTGCTGTTGGTTCTTTGCCTTCGCGGATAAGGTTAACGTCAAACGCGAATGCGCTTAATAGTTCGCCCTTGTCTGCGCCCCTGTTGCTGGCAATGATTGCCCACGTTAGGATTGCGTCGATTTGTTTTGATTCTTTAGTTGTCATAATCTTATTCAGCCCATTCTACTGATTCAATATCAAAGTCAGTTCCAAGCATATGATTAGCTAGGTTAACGAGTTCTTGTCTATCCATACAGTCAATATGGTTTGTCATTTCTTCTACTAATTGCGTTTCTGTTACTTCCTGTTTCATTAGAACAACTCCTTCGGTGGGGTTGTGGCAAGACCGCTTGCGTTGAATGTCGCAATCTTACGGTCAGCAATAGCATCTTGGAACTTACGCCGCAGGATTGGCAGGGCGGCTTTAATCTGATAGATGCGATATGCCTCGGCCTTTGCCTCCTCGTGGGAAACGCCCTCTTTCTTACGGGCCTTGATGTGGTTGGTGACTTGCGCGGCTTTAACCGCGTTGCGAGCTTGGTATGTTTTGTAGTCGTTCATTGTTCTTAAATAATAACAGATGGTTCAGGTGTTGTCAATCACAAACTTGTTCACAATTAGAATTTTTCGACGAACCATTCTTCGCCCCATGCTTCCAAGTGAAATTCTTCTTTTGATAGCCAGCCCCGCCAGCCATCAGATGCACGGACAAGCCACATTGGAGGAAAGGCATTGTCATTGCGACGTTCAAGCATGAAACCCTTTGCGCCATGTTCGCGGATGCGGTTCTTGGTGCGTGTGGTGGCTTTATCGTTGGGGCTGATTAGGATGCGATGACCTTCAATCTTCATGCGTTAAATATAACACTTAAATCGTCATCCGTCAAGCACTTTTTTAAGAAATTTTTCCGCTTGACATTTTTTGCGGGGGCAGCCGCCGCACCTCGGCCTGTCAAGCAAAAATTACTCACAATTTTAATAATTATTTTATTTTGTAATATTTATATCAACTCTTATTCATTGCCGATATTAAAAAGCCGGTAAATAATAACAAGAATATAATAAACAAATCCATTTGTCGGCCTTTCGTTTATGCGTTGGCTAACTCTTGGCGTTTGCTGTAACCGTTCCACCCTTTCCGTTTTAGCTCTTGCAAGGCTTGGCTTGCTTTGCTGCCCTTTGGCTGTGTTCCGTGAATGAGCAGCGCAAAGCTTTCCTTGCCATATGCTGCGTGGTAGTCGTCATGGTCGATCTCCAGACCTAATTCCTCCGCCTCTGCTTCACTGTAAACAACGCGAGCATTTTTCAAATCATGCTCGGCAATCAAATGGTCATACTTGCCACCATCGGAAGCCGTCAGAGAAAAGTTCGCGGGAATTTCACCGAAACGCTTTACCCAAAAGTTTAAGCTTTTGGTGTATGCGTAAAAATGTTTGTGAGGCATACGCCGCGCAACCTCCAACCATGCGTCGAAATACTTTTGCGAGAAGAAATCGCCGCCAACGTGAACGCGGAGAATATCAAAAGCTTTTGGAAGTTGAGACTGTAACAGGTCGGCCAATTCCAACTCATCGCCTTTGACTGAACGGATGGCGTCGAAATTGCGCCACACCATTGCACGAGTGTTTTTATACTGCGACTCGGAACTTGCGGCAAAGCATCGAAACTCTGTTTCTGCTCCGTCTGTAATCTTGCCCGTTTCCCTGTCAGCTTTGGACAGGCAATCTTTGGCCGCTGGACACGTCCAACCGCTCGGAAGGGTAAACGCTTTGATGCGTTTCTTGAGCTTCTTTGCCATTGCGACAAGTTTGGCGTTTGCTTGTGAGAATGTGAGGTCGTTGTTCATGCGTATAATTATATCAATTAGTTCCGTTGGTGTCAAGCTCTAAGCGTCATTGTCAGAAAGATTTTCTGCGCGTCCGTGGCCTCCGTCATATCCGTAACATTCATTTGATGCGGGAGTGATGAATGAGCCGCGAGGGTTTTGCTTCATTGCGTCAAAACGCTCCTGCGCGAGTTTGCGAGCCAATGGCAACGCGCCTTGTTTGTTACCCTTAAACGGTACGCCACCCGCCACGTTCAAGATGCGAAACAATTCTGCGTTGGTCATAGCCTTCAACAGCTTTTCGCGTGTGCTGTAAAAATAGCCTTCGGTGTCGCTCATCCACCACAACTCTGGCTCATTGGTTGCGCCGTGGTTGTAAAACGAGTAGTGCTGCTCGATTATGTCTTGGGTGTTGTCGCCCTTGATGGATACGATGATTTTGGTGGAGTAGTCTTGGAACTCTAGTGTTGTTGTCATGGTGTCGATTATATCAGATTGAGTGTTGGTGTCGAGCTTTTTCTTCATTTTTTTTTAGTTTGTTTCAATGTAATAAGTTCCCATTGGGCTGTCGCCGTTCCAATAGAAAATGTCGTGTGCCTTTTTGATAAGGCGAGTTTCGCTCACCGCCTCATGCAAAAATTCTTTAACCATGCGGTGTTTGTCTTGCGCTATAAACCCGTAGTTAAGATAGCCACGTTGATATAAACGATGGTCAACGTATCGCAAGTTGCGGGGGTTAAGGTAAAACGTGAGAGCATAAGAGCGGCGTTGCTTTATGTTTGTTAGAAAGTCCTCGGTGACTCTGTTTGTGGGCATACCGCAAAAATCACCCCATGCCACCATTGGGTTGTTTGTTACATCTTCCCAAGTCCAATCGTCAAATTCTAGTTGAATCTGCACGTTCCCCTTGGAAGCAAAGAAAACGCCGTTTTCATACTTGGCACGTTTTGAAAATTTTTGAATCCAGTGTTTGCCGTCTTTGAATCTTTCAATCATCTCCGCCCATGTTGCGTAATCGTTTTCTTTTGCTTGGATGTGAAAAATGTGTTGCTTGATCTTGCCGAAACGTTTTGCAAGTTTCAATTCGTTTGTTGCTTCCAGCCAAGGCAAGCAGGGAACGGTGAAAAGTTGCGGCGAGCTTTTGTCAAAGCTGTTTACATAATCCATTTGGTGTTTCAGAACCATATCCCGCGCAAGCTGTTTGCTTGGGGCGTGGCACGTTGCTTCGGTGAACTTGGTCGCTCTCATTGCCCATGATTATAGCAAACTCAGGTTTCAAGTCAATAACAAACTTGGTTTTTTTTAAGTAATTTAATGCTTGACACATCCATTTGCGGGGGCAGCCGCCGCAAAAGTTATTCACACCTGTTAGTAAGTTTACCCTTGACATTGTTACTTTCTTGTGGTACATTATAACAATGAAAACCAAACGACCAAAAGCCAGAGTCAATCCCCAAGGGCTCATGGGAAGCGCATCCCGCGAGCATCGTGTAAAGAAGGGCAAGGGCTCTTATCGCCGCCAACCGAAGCACAAATTAGTGCTTGACTAACAACCTATTTTTTGAGATAATTCTAACAATGAACGACATCACGAAACAACTACGCCGGGAAGTTTATCGCAATCTCCACTGGAAGGATGAAACCGTTTACTCTGTACGCAAGTGTAAAGATGGGCTTGTTGAGGGTCACGCTTATTGCGTTATTTTGGACGGTAATGAGAAGAACCCTGTTACTTTAGCTGTTGGCCCCAAGGGCAATCAGCGTGTGCGTGACGAGCAGCGCAAAAATGTTCATGCAGTGATTCGTGGTTGCATGGTCAACGCCGTGTGGGCTTATGCTGACATGGACGCGTTTGAAAAGGGCCACGCAGAGGATGCTAGTGATTATCATAAGCAGCAAGCGATGAGTGATCGCGAGGGCTACGTCTGGCGCGAGGTTCTTTATAATCCTTATAAGTATAAAACCTTTGTGACCCGTGACACTAATCCCTTCCGTAGTGTGGAAGATGTTATTGAACCAATTTATACGGCCCGAAGGTATGGGCGCAGGTAAAAGTTGAGCATGAAGAAAATTAAATGTTGACAGTGTGCGAACTGTATGGCATAATGTGAATAGACAATTTAAGGAACCCTGCGGAGTAGACTCCGAGCTTGGTCGATGTAACCTCTGAGGCGAACCGAGCAATCAACGTGGGTTCTGAACTTTCGCCAATAGAGGCGAAACGCGTAGGTGAAGAACTTAAGCAATAACGCCGAAACGCCCGATAAGAGGTAGCGGCCTATGCGAAAATTTACAGTTGTGCCTCAACCGGAAAGCAGGGAAGTAATCCACCTGTCGGCAATGAGTGAAGCCGTGGCACGAAGCTGAGACCTCAAATTTTCCCTTGACTTGCGGGGGCTGCCGCCGCAAAAATTTTGTCAATAACTTTTTCTTGCTTCGGGGTATTATTTTATTTGTTTATTTTGTTATTAACTTATTTGCAAGGGACAAAAAAAACCCTCGCTTGCGCGAGGGAGTGAGCGGCTTGGGAGCCTAGTGGCCAGAGCGGCTATTTAATGTGACCTATTCAGTCACAACCACTTGAGAATTTTCCTGCGGAGTCCACAACTTTTTGAGTCGGTTGGGGTTGCGGCTCGCCATGTCGAAACGCTTCAGTACGTTTGTGGTCACGCGGTTGGCATACTCGAAACGCTCGTCAGCCACATCGTGGGTCATGTGCTGGGTGACAGCGTTGTTGAGGTTGTACAGGTTGCGGCCCTTGTCCTCCTCGAATGTCGGAGCGTTCCAAATGTGGGCGATGGACTCGCGCACCTTTTCGGAGATCACCTTGGCATTGGTGAGGTTTTGCAGGATGTTCAAGCCCTGCTCCTGCTCGATGTTGACCGAGGCGAGGCGGCTGTAAACGTCCACGCTGGACTTGAGTTTAGCAAGTGCGCGATCAAGCGCATCGTCGCTGATGATGTCGCCAATGTTGACTTGCGTGGAGTGCTTTTTGACCATCTCCACCTCTTTCTCCATTGTGGTCATGCCGTTGGTGCAAACAAGGCGAACCAAGCCGAGCGCAAACGAGACGCGCAGTGAGCGGTCAAAAGAGTTTTGCGCGGTGAGACGGTAGGCCATGACATCGCCAACCTCTGGCACTTCGGACTGAAACATATCGCCCTGCAAATCGTATTGCGCTCGCATCTTCGCGCCGTCTTCGGTGATGATGACGTTACGCTCGACGTTGATGCCGCGATCAGAAAACGCTTGGTCAGCGCGATCAAGAAGGTCACTGTTTTGGATTAGACCGTAGCGGTCAGTAGTCCAGCCCAGAATCTCGTCGTTATCCTCGCGGACGTTCATAAAGTAACCGGACTTGTCGCCAGTGACAGGATGGGGAACCTCAACTTGGTTCACGCGGTAGTCGAATCCCTCATTCACTTTTTGGTTAGCTGCGATTGGCATAATAGTTTTTTTTGCTTTCTTGGTTAGTTGTTAGTGTTGCTTAATCTTCTATAAGAATACCACAAGGTTCAGGCCATGTCAATGACTTTTTTGAAGATTGTTAATTTTTTTGTACTCAGCCCACCACTTGCCAGTCATTTTCTTCCATGCGGGGGAGTCTATAACCGCTTTCATTTCATTAGTGCGGCGAGTGTAAAACTCCTTGCTGGTTTCTTTGTCTGCGTTGTATCGGCGGCTTTTCATTTTTACAATTATGCCAGAGGGTTCCAAGATTGTCAAGTTTAACTTTCGTGAAAAGGGGTGTTTTCTCCGGTGCGAAATTCGCCGTTTTTAAGAAACTTTGCCGATCACTTTTCGCGTTTTATGGTTGACAAATTCATTTGTCGATCATTTGTGAGCGGCTAATTAGGGGTAATTAATCGCGTTTAATTAGGGGTAATTAAAAAAGGCTTGACAAGGGGGTTTGCGGGGGCTGCCGCCGCAGTTCGGAAAAGTCAAGGAAAAAATAAACAAAAATCAATTAAAAAAGATAATAATATTCTTACATCTGCTTATTTGCAAATATACTGGATGTCCTAGGCGGTTTATTTATTTCAATGGTGTTGACCTTATTTGTCTGTTATATTTAAATCCCCGCTAACCGCGTCAGATTGTCATTATCCATTTAATTATCTTACACATATATATTTGGTTTGTCTAAAAAAAACGGGCGACCCCCGACAACGACCAAGTAAACGGGGGCCACCCTCTTAGGACAGATATACAATGAACAACGATTATCCGTCCCAAATATTATAATTATCTATTTGCCAATCCATAAAATCTACTATCTCATTAAAGGTTATTATTAATTTATCTGGCATATCTTTTTGAGCATAAGGCACAGTGTATTTTGGAGCTACTATTAATTTATCTTTTTTATCTACTGCTCCACCTACTATGCACATCTCATCTTTGCGGTCATCGTGTTCCTCTGAGAAGCCGCAGGATAGTCCCGCCGCCGTTACCCGCACGAACAAGAACCCGTCTTTGGTTTCGCACTCCCATTCGTTGTCATCCATTTTGCAAGCGGTCATTACCTCAAGGCCAGAGAACGCATCGTACATCTCGTCGTTAAGAATTGCTAACTTCATCGAGGTACTCCTTGCCCTTCTTGGTGATTGCCCGACCAGCAGTTGTGATCTGCATAAGGTCATGCTTCTGGAGGTACAACTCAAAGTCTCGCTGCAAGCAAGCCTTGGTGAGTCCTGTCTTGGCTGAGAGGCGAGTGAGCGAACTCTCCTTCTGCTCATTAAGCAGATTGAGAACTTGCAACTCGATAGGTGACAAGCCGAGAGGCAGTATGCCGAGAGCATCGCTTAACTCACTCCAATCAGCTTTGGTGAAGTTGGTGCGCCTCTTGTGCATGAGGAAACTCTTGATGTGGTTTGCCATCTTCTGAGCCTGACGAGCATTGCCACGCAGCACCTTGGACACATCCATAAGCACATCGTCTTGAAACGAATACTCTGGAAGAACACGACAAACAATCTCTGCTAACTCATTGTATGTATATTCTTCTAGGTCAACGCGCTCACATCTGTCCATTAACGCATGAAACACAGACTGAGCCTCGGTGGTGGCAAACATGAAGGACTGCCGACTAAAATCAAAATCAACAGTATAATCTTCATAACTAAATGTAGTGCGATTCTCTGCATTGGGGTTCAATACAGTAAGCAACATCATAGTTACATCCTTGGGTAGCTCGCTGCACTCGTCGAGAAGAACGGTACAATCTTGCATATTGATATGCGGTATAACAATTTGATTAAAGAATTGCTTTACTGATTTAACAGTAGAGCAGTTGATCTCTAAAAAACGCTTGGGCTTGGTACGGTCATCTTTGCCAACCATGTTCTTGCCCATAGCCTTGGCTAGAGTAGTCTTACCGCAGCCCTTGGGTGCGATAAACATAAGGTGGGGCATAACACTGTTAGCTTGATAACCTTGTAAGTAAAATTCAAGGCGTTTCTTGGCACGGTCTTGGCCGACGATGTTCGGGAATAGGTCGTTGTTCATAAGTATAAGTTAATATTACTACGGGGTTCAGGCAAAGTCAAGAGGTTTCTACCAATCTTCGACAGAAACATTGACTTCATCATTGTCATTATCAACCACAAGGTCGATTTGCTTACTCGCATCAGCGATGTTCTTCGCGTTGCCTGTCATTGGCTTGCCTTCTAGGCCAAGCTGTTCGGCATAGCGGCGGCTCACTACAACGACTGCACCCTCTTTGAGTACGGCGTTGAGCGCACCGAGTGATACTGCCACGAAGCTGACAGCACCCTTTGTTCTTCCACTTCCTTTCTTACGCATGATTCAATTATGCCAGAGGGTTCAATTAAGGTCAATAAAAAAATTAATTTAAATTTGCCGATTTTAAATCTAATACTCTTTCTAGCACATCTTTATAATTCTTATTATTATAATTGTACCTGCGCTTGCGGGCAGCACGACGCTTTTGATGACTTTCTTCTTTTGCAATAGGGGTTAATGCTTGGTCTCTCATGGTTCTCTGAGAATACTGAATAGTTCACACCAAGTCAATAAAAAAAAATAATAAAAAAAGAAGGTAACAATTAAGTTACCCCCTTTAATTTATGAATAATAATACTGAACTAACAATACTATTCTAACACCAGCCTATATATTTGTCAAGGATTATTTTGTCCTAGTCATTATTTAATTCTTCTGGTATTTGTCTGTTGCTCTCTGCTAACTTTCTTACTTCCTTAATGAAATCACCGATAACTCTTTTGTCAGTATGATTATCACTATTATTATTTACAATAACTTCTTTTATCCAAGGTGCTTTTTTATTAAAAACATAGTTGTAAGCACACCTGTATCTTTTAGCTAATTCTTTTTGTTCTTTAGTAACTCTCTTTGCTCTTTTTTTGGTTTTGGTAGCCATATAACCTCCATTATGCACATGGTTCAATGTATGTCAAGCATATTTTTATTATAATTTATTTAAATATGCAAGTTACAATCTAAAAATCAGCCAAAAAACTTTAAATATAACAATTATACCGGCCAAAATCACCTTAAAACGCCGAAAAACGCTGTATATTTGGCCCTTTTTACTACAACCTAGACTATATATTTGGCATTATTTCCTACAACCTAGCTTATTTATTATATTTATATTTATTAAAATTTTTTTATTCGGGCGGCACTCTATATTTACTTGTATATATTTCGCTTTTTATCGTACAACCTAGCTTATTATTTGTTATTATTATTTTTCTTTATTCGCCGCTGCTTGTCTAAAAATTCTTTATCATATTTAAACCCTGCACCACATTCTGAGCAGTCTAATATTTCCTTACAAGCAAAATCTTCTTTCCTACATTCTTTATGTTTGTCGAACCATCCTTCCTTGTGGTCGCAAGTAGCATTTAAATCTTTTATTATCTTTAAATAGCCAGTTTCGTTCCCTGCTTCTTCGCAGTACGGGCAAGCATAATAGTGACTATATTTCATTAAGTATATTACACTGTTTTATCTATATTGTATTGAAGTGGGGTAGAGTGTAGTAAAGTGGAGTATATAGAATTATAAAAAAATTTATTATTATTTTGATATATATATTTTAGCCACAACCATACTCAATAAAATAATTATATTAAAT